>Ga0154430_116_pt1 | contig 205632 bp, 135 predicted proteins | sample RifGroC2_FD_115934 | JGI IMG/M metagenome (GOLD analysis project Ga0154430, IMG submission 115934) | Bacteroidetes bacterium GWC2_46_850
AATATATCACCATCGGATCAGCTTGTCCGATACAAAAGTAATAAATAAAATTAAATACAATTAAAGTGCTCGGTTATTACGGGCTAATACAGGTGTAAATCTCGGTTGTATCCACCGATTTATGACTAAGTAATTCCTTTATATCAATATACTAAAAGCTCATCATCCTGCTCTCCTATTTCAGTAAACGAACAATATAAATCAAGTATTTACGAATATTGTATATTTATTGCGTAAAGGATCTTACGACTATCAAAATCAATTAAACGAACTAAAGAAAATTGACCCTGAGTTATTTCAAATTCTTGAGATATTCTTATACAAATGGAAAAATTTCGACTATAGCGACACAGACCCAATAACAGGATGTTATCATTCATTGCTTTTTGAGGAACGATTTATTGACGATATAGACCTGATAACGAAGCTGCGAAAGAACATGAAAAACTCCATGATGCTATTGCAGGCATTGATAATTTTGTCACTAATCTTATCGCGGCAACCCTAATAATTCATTCAGATATTTGGATATAGGTTTCTATTTTATATATCCTTTTGCGACTAGTAAGCCATTTTCTAACTGGTTGATCGTATAGTTTCAAGGCAAGGTATGCCAAAACAATATTACCTACAACCAATAACACCATCCATTGCCAAGTTTGAGCAGGTGTTCGCCATGTTTCAGGGAAACCAATATAAGCATAAAATAAGTACATGGTGGGATAGTGTACGGCATACAGCGGATAAGAGATGTCGCCCATAAACTTGCATAAGCTTGTGGTTAGTGGATCGGTTGTCTGTCCTGACGCTGCTAATAACACGACAAAAGGAAAAGCTATTGCTACGCATACCAATTCGAAGACAATGTTAACCCATGCTGTATTGTCCGATCCCATGGAAGGCAAAGACAGCAGTAAAACAAGAATGGCTGTACAAATCCAAAAAACACCGCGTACCTTGACAGGTTTAAATACACGACTCATGTATAATCCCACACTAAACGGAAAGAGCATACGCAACAAACCACCCCCAAAATTAGCACCTTCAAGTGTCCAGCCAACACCCATATTTCCGTATCCTACCATATCCGACAAGAAAAACAGTGCCCAACATATACCGATGATTGCGGTAACGATACCCAACCAACGCGTAGACAGTTTGCGTAAAAACAATGCATAGAGAATATTGCCGATATATTCGAAGAACAACGACCAGTGAGGACCATTCAGTGGGAACATCTCTCCATTGCCGCGAACTTCACTCATAGCACCCGGTACTTCCGGAATCATGAATAAATGAAGCAAAACAGCAATCATAACTGCCGAGATTGTGACATGTGTTCCGTCCCATTTCACACCGCCTTGAATGAAAAACGTGACAACTCCCCATAAGATACCGAACACAACCATGGGGTGAAGACGGATGAGTCGGCGACGGAAGAACTGTCCATAAGTAAGTTTCTTCGTTGACGATTTATTCCAACGGTCATCATAAGCGTAACCGATAACAAAGCCAGAGAGAATGAAAAAGAAATCAACTGCCAGATATCCGTGTCCTATTATCCAAGATTCGGGTGGAAAACATTCGTAGCAGTGGTAGATGATAACCATTAAGGCGGCTACACCTCTTAGTCCGTCGAGCAAGTGATAATGAGTCTTTGAATCGGACATAGGGGCGGTCATAGTTGTTGTCATGAGGATAATTAGAATGCAAATTAATTGTATTTGCCTATGAAAATATCTAATCACATAGGCGAAAGTTAGGTGTATATATTATATGTTTCGTGCAAAGTGGAATTTCTAACTTTGCCGGGACACAGAGTTAAGCATAAACGCTTATTTTTGTGTAATATGAGAAAACAAAGAACACATTTTGACAAGGCATTCAAAGATAATGCGGTCAAACTTAGTTTAGAGCGCAAGAATGTTTCCGAGCTTGCGCAGGAATTGGGTATTGCCCCCTTTCTTTTATATCGTTGGCGGAAAGAATACCAGCAGAAAGGGGAAGCCAGTTTCCCCGGACATGGAGTCCAGTCACTAGATGAAAACTCCAAAAGGATTGCCGAACTGGAAAAACGTCTGGGTGAGGCTGAAACAGAGCGGGACATATTAAAAAAAGCTTTGAGCATCATCTCCAAGAAAGATCGTTGATCTATCTCTTTATAAAGGAATACAACTCGAAACGATGGACGATCGAGGTGATGTGTAAAGTATTGAAAGTACCCCGGAGCAGTTATTACCGCTGGCTTAAAGATCCGGAGGGCCAACGTAAGCGCAAATATATGGAGCTGGACGAAAAGATCAGAGATGCCTATTTTGCAGCCAAAGGACGCAATGGAAGCCCCCGGCTGGCGAAGGATTTGCAGGCATCCGGAACTCCTGTCTCGAGAACCACCGTAGCATGCCACATGAGGGAAATGGGCTTGCGCAGCAAACTCTCGAGACGATTCAAAGTGACGACGGATACCTCTCATAACTATAAGGTTGCTCCAAATCTGTTGAATCGCGAATTTAATCAGAATGAGCCTGTGAAAGCGTGTGTCTCTGACCTGACCTATATTCCGTGTAAGGATGGGTTTCTTTATCTGACCTGTGTGCTGGATCTTTTTGACCGCAAACTGATCGGATGGTCCATAAGTGATCATATGAATGCATCCCATACCGTAGTTCCGGCTATCAGGATGGCCAACAGGAACAGACCTTTTGGAGAAGGAATGATATTTCATTCTGACAGGGGCATCCAGTATGCCTGCAAACAAACTGTAAACCTGCTGAAATCCTTGAAGCTGGAGCAAAGTATGAGTGGAAAGGGAAATTGTTGGGATAATGCTGTGGCTGAAAGCTTTTTCAAAACTTTCAAATCTGAATTGGTCTATGGTACCAAACTCAAAACAAGAGAGCAAATGCGCTTGCATGTATTTGAATATATTGAAACCTGGTATAATCATAAAAGGAGATTCTCAGCATTGGGTAACTTAAACATTGATGAATTTTGGGATCAGTATAATATTAAAAAAGAATCAATTAAAAATGTCGCCTAACTTTTTGTCTCAATTAAGTTTGCAAGTCCAAGAATTAAAACTTTGGCAAAATATTCACGCTAAAAAAAAATATGTTTTCTCAAGACAAGACAGAATCGACGAAAAAGCCACTTTTATAAGTTTGGACATAGCACAAAATGTTGCTGAGATAAAACAACAAGACGGTAAAGACATCTGGCTTTATGGGGGTGCAAGTCTTATAAAAACATTTATTCAATTAGGGCTAATTGACACTTACAGAATTTCCGTTCATCCAACTGCTTTGGGTAGCGGAAAACCTCTTTTTGAAAACTTTGAAGAACGACTAAATTTAAAACTGATCAAGACAAATATTTTCAAATCGGGCGTAGTGCAACTCATTTATACGACAGAAAAAACAACGAACTGCTAACAGTTGTTCGAGTTGAGCACCATCACGAAATTTACCTGACCGATCCGCGTTAATCCGCCTCCTACAAGCTGAAGACAGTCATTCAGCACCCGGTCGGGAGAAAATAAAGATAACTGCAGCAGACAATGATCCCTCCCTATTCTGGTGAAAAATGGAATGGTAAGAAGCAATGACAAACAGTAACTAACAAAAATGATGCAACGAGAATTTGCTAACAAAGCCAAGACAATTTTAGAGACAGACGAGAATGTGATTGGTTTGGCTGTTGCTGGTTCGTGGATAACAAATAAAATGGATGAGTTTTCCGACCTTGACCTAATTCTTGTGACCAGGAAAAAGATTTCTCATGACAAAAATCTAATGCTTGATTATGCAAAAAGATTGGGAAATTTTTTATCAGGATTTACAGGAGAACACATTGGAGAACCCAGAGTTTTAATTTGTCTTTATGACAACCCCCTTTTACACGTCGACATAAAATTTGTGACGCTTGATGAGTTTCAATCACGTGTCGAAACACCTACACTGCTGATTGACAAAGAAGGGCAACTTGAAAAAGCAATCAAGAATTCACACGAAAAGTTTCCATACCCTGATTATCAATGGATTGAAGATCGTTTTTGGATTTGGATACACTATGCTCTACTAAAAATCGGACGTGGCGAATATCTTGAAGCATACGACTTTATGGGATTTTTAAGAATGGTTGTTTTTGGACCTCTGCTTCACATCAAAAACGACAATTTACCTCGTGGCGTTAGGAGGGTAGAAACAGATTTAGTAAGCGAAGATTTGGCGAGACTAAAACTCACAATTCCAACATACAACAGACAATCACTATTAGGTAGTTTGAGAAACGCCGTAACATTATACAGACAACTCAGGAGAGAACTGTTTGACAACAATGTGTGTTTACAAAATGACGCAGAACAAAAAGTGATGAATTATTTTGATGAAATTGAAAGGAGGAAATAAAAGAAAAGGCCCCAAAACGTTAGCGGCCATTTGTAGAACTCCCCGTATTAGAACTTCAGCATCAGCAGAATATGCATAACAAGAGCGGGGTGAAAAAATTTGAGAAATATTTTAATTTTCAGTACTTTTTGTATCTTTGCAGGTATAAAACAATTGGATGTTTATTTTTAATTCGGATATTGTTCTGTAAACAATCCGTACTTCCTGTACCGATTGTGCCTTCGTTTTTCCCCGGATAATTCTAATCGGGGGTGGTTTTCTTTCAATTATTTATAGTTTAACTCGCGTACACTGATAAACGCATTATGAAGCTGATCGTGTACGCAACAAAACAAAAGAAGATGAACAACGAAAAACAGACAATTCACGAATTTGACTTACACATCATTTATGACTTTTTCTCTGATACAAACCGCCAGGGTCCTGGGAGTCCGGAAGAAACGCTAAAAGCATTGGGGTTTATAAGTGGTCTTTCCGAAATGTCCAAAATTGCCGATATGGGTTGTGGCACCGGAGGTCAAACAATGGTTTTAGGTGAAAACACAGCGGGTGAAATCACCGGTGTGGACAGCTGGCCCGGGTTTATAGATCAATTCAACCAGCATACCCGTACCAGAAATCTCCAGCACAGGGTGAAAGGCATCGTCGGTGACATGGGGAATCTTCCATTTCAGGAAGAAGAACTGGATCTGATCTGGTCGGAAGGTGCCATTTACAACATAGGATTTGAGCGCGGACTCAACGAATGGAGGAAGTTTCTGAAACCGGGCGGATACATCGCTATAACAGAAAATACCTGGTTTAGCGATGAGCGGCCTGCCGAGATTCAGGACTTCTGGCAAACGATCTATCCCGAGATAGATACAATCTCCAACAAGGTTGCACAAATGCAAAAAGCAGGTTATCTGCCCGTTGCCACCTACATGTTGCCCGAAACCATCTGGACTGATTATTATTCCTGGCAGGCCTCGAGACGAGCGTCTTTCTTGAAAAAATATGACGGAAACAATTCCATAAAAGAATTTGTCGCTACCATGCAATATGAGGCGGAGTTATATGACAAATATAAAGCATATTATGGCTATATGTTTTATATCGGAAAGAAGATTTGAAACGTAATGAAATCAACCCTGAATAGGCGTTTGATTGATATGCAAAATTAAAATTCCTTTCGTGCATGAGTCTTCAAGCACGAAAGGAATTAAATAACAAACTTCCATTATCTGTCATACGAATAAGAACAACATAATGAGAATTATTCTCACAACGATAATTATTATTAAAACAAAAATATCATGGATAGACTGAGTACAACAGAAACAATCATCGCTTTGGAAACTGCCGCTCTCGAAGCTTGGCACAAAGGCAATCCCTCTCCTTATCTCGAACTTTATTCGAAAGACTTTACCTATTTCGACCCTGCACATGAAAGGCGACTAGATGGTTGGGACAAGATAAAAACCTTATATGAAAGCATGCGGGGAAAGGTAGCAATGGATAAATTCGTAATTTTAAATCCAGTGGTGCAACAAACCGATACCATGGCTGTCCTGACTTATAATCTGCATTCATATGTAGGTGAAACACGCTGGGAAGAAAATTGCACGGAAGTGTATAGACTGGAAGAAAATAACATTTGGAAAATCATCCACAGTCACTGGTCATTAACTAAGTCATCAATTGATTGATTGACAGTCATCTTTTTTTCTGATGGTACCTGTCTGCACGACAATTATTGCTATTCGTGAGAGGAAACGGAATGAGCCAACTTTAAAAGCTCGGTCGTTGTTTTCCAATTCCGGGTAGTTGCCTTTACCTTCAGCTTAGTCTCCAGAAAATTATTGTTTAATTTGGTCGTCCTGTACCCGTTAGGGCAATAAAGATATACTACGTTTGAGACAAATGCGATTTCCTCGCGGGGCTTTCTTTTAGTCAGAATTTTCTCCAGATCCGGACTTTTTAATGGAGACGCCGATAAGAAGGTAACATACAGGAAAGAAACATCCTTATCCTCATCATGTACAAAAGGATTATCCCGAATAATTACCTCCAGAGTCTCAGCTTTCAGCACAATGACCGGCACGTCAAAACCAAAAGAATTTTTAATGACTGAAGCAATCAACTCCTCCAATACTCTGGCATCTTTCTCTGTTGAAAAAAAGAGCACGTTTCCACTTTGTAAATAGGTAGTTACCTTCTCAAAACCCAGGTTTTCATATAATTGACGCAAATCTGTCATTTTGATTAATTTTTGCCCGCTCACATTGATTCCTCTTATGATTGAAATATAAGATGCCATCTGTTATTATTTTTAGTTATTCCGGAAAGACGATTTCCTTTATTAACGCTTTGATGTTATTCTTGTTCTTGCTGATCAGAAAGAGTGTGTTATGAATCCGGTTGTAACCAAATAAAGAGAGTTCGTGTCATATCATCGTATAAAATAAAAAATATGAAGACGCGACAAATTCTCTTTTCAATTCTATTATGTGGCATGATCATGCCGCTTACTGCACAGATTAAAGGCACGGTCACCGACACCGACAGCAATCCGATTGAATTTGCCAATGTGGCAATCTACTCCCTACCCGACTCTGCATTGATTGCCGGGACAACCACCGATGAACAGGGCGCATTTTTGTTGACCACTGATAACAGTGCCAACAAACTTCTGAGAGTTTCTTTTATCGGATACGAAACGCAAACCCTGTCGGCACAGCCGGAACAGAAGATCACGATGCAATCGGATACAACCATGCTCAGTGAACTGGTGGTAAACGGTAATTTACCGCAGATAAGGCTGCGCGACGATGCGGTGGTAGCTACAGTCGAAAATACAGTCCTAAGCAAAGCGGGCACAGCCAACGACCTGTTGAAACGGTTGCCGGCAATTACCGGTGACAATGGCGACTTTTCCATCTTTGGAAAAGGAAAAGCCAAAATTTATATCAACAACCGGGAGATGCGCGACCCATCCGAACTGGATATGATTGCCTCATCCGATATCCGGGAGGTAGAGATCGTGCACAATCCGGGAGCCGGATACGATGCATCGGTGAAGGCTATCATCCGCATACATACCAAACGAAAAGTGGGTGATGGATTTAGCTTCGACATCCGATCAACTTACCTGCAAACAAACAACGTAGATCTCAGACAACAGCTGAACCTGAACTACAGATATCGGGGATGGGATCTTTTTGCCTCTGTGAAATATGAACGATATGCCTACATCCAGGATAGTAAGATGACACAGACCGCTTTTGTGGATACGCTCTGGACACAGGAGAACGAACTTTACGTGGATGGCACCAGTAATCCATTGACAACTACAGCCGGCCTCAACTACGAAATAAATCCCAAACATTATCTTGGTGCACGATACAGGATGACTACCTACCCCGGTAAAAACATAGAAAAAATAACCACAACGAGTGATGTTTTTGCCAACAACAACTACTTCGACAGCTGGGAGAGTGCGAGTATGGAGCATAATAATTACGATCCACGACATCGGCTGAACCTCTATTACAATGGCAGTTTCGGCGAACTGAAGATTGATTTCAACAGCGACTTCTACAAGGGGAGTCAATTTTCGGAAACAAATGTTACGGAGACGAGTAAAGAATATGACGATAGAAATATCCAATCGACAAATTACATTGAGAACCAACTCTTCGCTACCCGACTTATTTTGTCATACCCCCTGATGGGTGGCCAGTTAACGGCAGGGAATGAATTTACCCGTACACAAAGGATAGATGATTACAAAACCGACATGGATATGATTCCATCAACCAATACCTCCATTCACGACCACAACAACAGCTTCTTTGCTGAATATGCAAGAGCAACGCCAATTGGGAAATTTACAGCAGGAATTCGGTATGAAAATGTTTATTTCGATTATTTTAACGACAATGAAAAGATTGAAGAGCAAAGCAGGAAATACGATCGTTGGTTTCCCAATTTCTCTTACTCCAATTCATTTGGAAATATGCAATTACAATTGAGCTACAATGTGAAGACCGTCCGCCCTTCATACTGGCAACTGGGAAGCAACACACTCTACGGAAACAGATTTACGTTGCAAACCGGTAATCCATTCCTCAGACCATCCATCATTCACGATGCATCACTCTCCGGATCCTGGAAATTTATGCAGCTAATGGTCAGCTACAAACAGGAGAAAGATATGATCATCCAGTGGGCAGAACAGCTTGAAGACAATCCTGCGGTCACATTGCTTTCAACAAAAAATATCGATAATATCCCCAGTCTTTCTCTTTTCCTGTCGGCATCACCCAAATTTGGCATATGGTCACCCCAGGCAAGTGTGGGTTTTATAAAGCAATGGCTGAAAATCACCAGCAACAACAGAGAAATTACGATGAACAACCTCATGCCAATCGCTTCACTCAATAACTCTTTCTCATTGCCGAATGATTTTCTGGTAACGTTCGATGCAAACTTTCAGGGGAAAGGATCGACTCAAAATGTTGAAATAGTAAACAACAAGTTTGTCCTAAACCTGGGTGTGACCAAATCATTCCTCAATGATCGGCTATCGGTATCACTGAAAGGACATGACTTGCTGCACGGAAACAAAAACGACATCCAGCTTTATAACAATAAGCTGTTCCTCTCTCAGTTCTCCAAATGGGATACCCGTGAACTGGAAATAACAGTGAGGTACAAATTTAACACCAACGGAAGCCGATATAAGGGTACCGGTGCCGGTGAGAGCGAATTCAACCGACTGTAAAAGACAAGATTAATGAAATAAAAAAAACCGCTTTCGGCAGGATCTGATGAAGATCGCACCGAAAGCGGAATATGTGAATAGTTTACCGGAAGCGTTTATTACTCCTCCATCAACACATGCATAATGTCGCAGGCCGATTTGGTGACGGAGCTTCCCGGTCCAAAGATGGCTGCCACACCGGCACGATAAAGAAAATCATAGTCCTGTGCCGGAATCACACCGCCGGCAATCACCACGATGTCGGGACGTCCCAGTTGTTTCAGTTCTTCGATTACCTGGGGTACCAGGGTCTTGTGACCTGCTGCCAGGGAGGAGATGCCTAACACGTGCACATCGTTCTCCACTGCCTGACGGGCAGCCTCGGCCGGTGTCTGAAACAAAGGTCCCATGTCTACGTCGAAACCACAGTCGGCATAGCCAGTGGCGACCACCTTCGCGCCGCGGTCATGTCCATCCTGGCCCATCTTGGCGACCATGATCCTGGGTCTGCGCCCTTCTTTCCGGGCAAACTGATCGGTGAGTGCACGCGCTTCCTCGAGCGTTGCATCTGCTTTTGATTCTGATGAATACACGCCTGATATTGTTCTGATTATTGCATTATATCTTCCCACCACTTTCTCGCATGCATCGGAGATCTCTCCCAGCGTAGCACGTACCCTGGCAGCTTCAACCGACAACTCCAACAGGTTTCCCTGTTTGGTCTCCACACATCGGGTGATGGCAGCGAGTGCCTTTTGTACTGCTTCGTTGTCACGACCGGCGCGCAGCTGCCCTAACCGTGCTACCTGCTGCTTGCGCACTTCGGTATTGTCGATATCGAGGATGTCGATGGGATCTTCCTGCTCCAGTCTGTAACGGTTTACGCCGATGATGGCCTGATTTCCGGAGTCGATGCGCGCCTGTGTGCGTGCTGCAGCCTCCTCGATGCGCATCTTGGGAATGCCGGTCTCGATAGCCTTTGCCATGCCCCCCAGCTTTTCAATCTCTTCAATCAGCGTCCATGCCTTGTCTACAAGCTCCTGGGTGAGTGATTCCACATAGTAGGAACCGGCCCACGGATCCACCTGCCGGGTGATCTGGGTCTCTTCCTGGATATAGATCTGGGTATTACGGGCAATGCGGGCCGAGAAATCGGTCGGCAGGGCAATAGCCTCATCCAATGCGTTGGTGTGCAGCGACTGGGTATGTCCCAGTGCAGCGGCCATTGCCTCCACACAGGTACGTCCTACGTTGTTGAACGGGTCCTGCTCGGTGAGCGACCATCCCGAGGTCTGTGAGTGGGTACGCAGCGCCATCGACTTCGGGTTTTTCGCACCGAAGCTCTTCACGATCTTTGCCCACAGCAGGCGTGCTGCACGCATCTTGGCGATCTCCATGAAGTGGTTCATACCGATGGCCCAGAAGAAGGAGAGACGGGGCGCAAAGGCATCCACGTCGATACCGGCATTGATACCGGCACGCAGGTATTCAATGCCGTCGGCCAGCGTGTAGGCCAGTTCAATGTCGGCTGTAGCACCTGCCTCCTGCATATGATATCCGGAGATGGAGATCGAATTAAACTTGGGCATCTTCTGTGAGGTAAACTCGAAGATGTCGGCAATAATCTTCATGGAGAACTCGGGTGGATAGATATAGGTGTTGCGCACCATAAACTCCTTGAGGATGTCGTTCTGGATTGTGCCGGCCATCTCTTCCAGTTTGGCTCCCTGCTCCTGTGCGGCCACGATATAAAATGCCAGCACCGGCAACACGGCTCCGTTCATGGTCATGGAGACCGACATCTTGTTCAACGGAATGCCATCGAACAACACCTTCATGTCTTCCACCGAGCAGATGGAGACACCCGCTTTTCCCACGTCGCCAACCACACGTTCGTTATCGGCATCGTAGCCGCGGTGCGTGGGAAGGTCGAAAGCCACAGAGAGGCCCTTCTGTCCCGACGCCAGGTTGCGGCGGTAGAAGGCGTTGGATTCTTCAGCAGTGGAGAATCCGGCATACTGACGGATGGTCCAGGGGCGCATTACGTACATGGTTGAATAGGGTCCGCGCAGATAGGGAGCAATCCCTGCTGCATAGTTCAGATGCTCCATGCCTTCGAGATCCTCTTTGGTGTAAACCGGTTTCACCGGTATCTGTTCCGGCGTGAGCCATTCGGCTTTGATCTCATTCTTTGAGGCCCACGCTGCCGCGTTGACGGCCTCGAAACCATCCGATTGAATATTTATTTCCTTAAAATCAGGTTTCATATTTTTGTCAGTTATCAGCTTTTTGTTTTCTAATATCGTCTTGTATCTTGAATCTACAAGAGCTTCTCATTAAACATCTGCAGCGTTTCCAGCACGTTGCTGCGCACGTGGATGAAATGTTCAATGCCAACAGCCTTCAGTTCATCCATGCAGGCGGGGGCGCCGGCTACCACAAAGAGTTCCTTTCCACCCTTGAGCAGATTGAATGCTTCCGGAGCATAGGTGACATACTCGTCGTCGCTGGAACAAAGTACCACCACGTCGGCGTCTTTTTCACGAGCTGCCTGCACACCTTCTTCCACGGTATTGAACCCGAGATTGTCGATCAGTTCATAACCTGCCGAAGCAAAGAAGTTGCTCGAGAACTGGGAACGCGCCAGACGCATGGCCAGGTTGCCGATGGTAAGCATAAACACTTTGGGCGTTTTTCCGTTTTGCTCGGTGGCCAGTCGCAGTCCATTGAAAGCATCGGCCAGACGTTTCGTATTAAGTTTCTTCAGGGGCGTGGCGACATCGCTACTGCCACAGCCGCAGCCTTGTGACTCCTTGCCTTCGATTTTTCCGGCCATGGCCTCCCGGAAGTTGGGGTACTGGTTGGTGCCGAGCAGAATCTCTCTGCGGTTTGCGACTGCATTGAAGCGGGCATCGGACGAAGCATTGATGGCGTCCTGCACGCTACCGGCTTTCAATGCATTGTAGAAACCAGTCTCCTCCGTTTCGAGGAAGAGTTTCCATGCCTGTTGTGCCAGGGAATCAGTCAGTGTCTCAATATAATAAGAGCCTGCTGAGGGATCGGTAATTTTATCAAAATGGGCTTCCTCCTTCAGCAACAGCTGTTGGTTTGCTGCAATACGTTCGGCGAAGGCTGTGGGTGTTTCAAACGCTTCGTCGAAGGGACGCACCGTCAGTGAGTCTACCGCACCAATGGTGGCCGACATCGCTTCGGTTTGTGTGCGCAGCAGATTCACATAGGGATCATACAGCGATTGGTTGAATTGGGAAGTGGTGGCATGGATATTCATCTTTGCAGCACAACGACAGGTGCCATCGGCAGCTTTGTTGTCACATTCGTTCGGACAAGGGGGTTTGTAGGCGTTCACGATCTCGGCCCATAACCAGCGTGCAGCCCTGAACTTGGCAATCTCCATGAAATAATTGGATCCCACACCAAACTCAAACTTGATCTTTTTTGCAACCATGGAGGGTGGCAGCCCGTACTTGATCAACTCCGACAATACCTGATTGCCGTATGCCAGGCTGTAACCCAGCTCCTGAAAGCTATATGCACCAGCATCGTTCATCCGGTTGCCAGTCACTGAGATGGCACGGTAGCGTGGCAGGGGAGCCGTAATCTGAACAATCTCCACGGCCTTTTCTATCCAGCCGGGTTCATCGATCCCCTTTTTCAGGATCTTGCGGAAAGGATCAAACTCAATAGAACCGAAACATTCCATCACGTTCAGGTTACGGCCTGCGATGTAACCCACTACCAATTGGGCCAGATCAACAGTACGCGAGATGCAGGTACGGAAGTTCAGTTCCACCTTGTCGGGTGCGATTCCCTGAAGAAGGATTTCCATGTTTTCGGCCGAAAGTGCATTCTTCGGCAATTGAAATCCCAGGGAGGTTATACCTCTTTCCAAAAGTGCCAGCGCCTTTTTGTTGGCTTCGGCAAAATCCTGCACGTCGATTTCCTGACGCACATACCAACCATTTTCCTTTTTTGTGCCACGAATGTAGGGAAACTGTCCCGGCAGGTTCTCCAACGCGGGGAAACCCTCCACATCTTCTGCACGATAAAAAGGATTTACCTGAAACCCTTCATTTGTTTTCCATACCAGTCTTTTTTGAAAATCAGCCCCTTTCAGGTCTTTGGTAACAACTTCCATCCACTCTCCGGTGGCAACGGGAGGAAAATCAGTGAAAAGTTTTTCTCTCTGTTTACTCATATCAACTACTATTATTATTTTGATGTTTTTCTGTTTCGCCAGGCTTTTTACGAACTGCTTCACCGGTTCGGGAAAAAACAGACAAAAGTAGGACAATTTGCGCGTTAAAAAAAGTATTCCACACCTATTTACGCTTCACTCGCAGCAATTTGTCTAAGGTGCCTTTTTCAAATCGATAAGCAGCTCTCCTATTTTTTCAATGACAGCCTGTACGTATCGCGCTCCTTTATCGGCGGTCGACTTTTTGGGGTTGCCAATACCGGTGTCCGAGGATATCTCGTCCCAATTGCGCGGCATCCAGCCTATTTTTTTGTCTACTGCCTTTATCTGCGACGATGAAACGAAACCATCGCCCGCACGCTCCATTGCGACCAGTTCGGGATGATAATGAAGCATCACGGACGTTTCCTGTTCGCCGGCATGTTCATCGGGTTTCTCCTCAAAATAGTCGTTCGTGGGGACTATCGCCCACCAGTCGGCCACCACAATGCGGAAATCGGGAAAAGTCATCGCCAGATCACGGATATAGGGTTTGAAAGTGTTTCCGCCATGTCCGTTGATGATGACCAGCTTCCGGAAACCCTGTTCCTGGAGTGAAGTAACAATGTCGCTGAGAATTGCTTTCTGCGTTTCACTTCGGGTATGCACACAGAAAGGCTTGTTCCACTGGCCAGCATTCTGCGAGCCAAACCAGACCGGCGGCAACACCATGCAGGTAACACCCTGATCGTAAACCTGATCGGCACAGTCGCAGGCAATCTCGTAGGACAGGATGCAGTCGGTCAGATAGGGAAGATGATGGTTGTGCGGTTCAAAGGCCCCCCAGGGAAGAAGGGCCAGATCATATGCATGCTCCGCCACCTCACCATAATTGGTAAGCGGGCCACGAAGAAAACTATTTTTTGACATATATGTTGTGCTTGAAAATTTCACATTGATATCAAACCTTTGCGGATACAATAGAAAGTGAGTCCCGATACAGTTTTGATACCGGTTTTGGTAATGATATTCTTGCGGTGTGTCAATACTGTATTGTGGCTGATATTCAGCTCGTCGGCAATCTCCTTGTTGAGATATCCCTTTACAATAAGGCGTAGTATTTCGGTTTCACGATTGGTGAGTTGATGATCAGACTCCTCCTTTTGATGGTCGTGTTCGCTCGAAATGGTATCCTGCAGCTGCCGTATACCATAGGAGTCCAACTCATTGAGTTTTGGCTGTAACACCTTATTTCGCAATCGGTTGTGAGCCGAAAGATCTTTCTCGAAGGCGTGCAACGAATAGATCACGGCATAACTCAGGTTCTGGTTGTGTTCCACCGAGAGGTGCTTGATGAGAATGTTCTTCAGATCGTGTAGCAGGTCATCGGGAAAATCATCGCTGTACTCTGCATTTTTCTGCAGATAGTTGGTCATCCGCTCCTTAAACTTTAAAAACAACATGCGGAGCATGCCCAGTTCTTTGTTTTCATTATCGGCCGTAGCAATCAGGGCATTGAGGTGGACCTCGATATTGGGTACCAGTGCGTGTAGATAATTCTCCACAGTATGACGAAAGTAGTCGGCTATGGGTTCCGCATCGAACAAGGTGAGCGACGACTCCGGCAGGTAAGTATCGTCGAGATATACATTGAGTACCGTGAGAATAAGATCGGGATTGAGATGATGCTCCAGACAGATTTCCTGTACGGTCCTTTCCCCTACTCCAATTCTGATACCGAAGCGGTTCAGTACGGGAATCAGCTCGTTGTGCCTGGCAAGCACATCAGCCATCACACTATGGAGATTGAGTAAAGGCAATTATTCTGTTTTTTTGGATGATTTTGATTTTGCCGCAAAGTGACGGTTTCGTTGTCGTTCTTTGTGAAAATGTTTCACAGCATCAATGGGATGCAGGAACAACATACGGGGTCCCGCTGTACGCATAACCTCTTTTATTTTCAATCGCATACCAGACTTGTAACAGTGAATGGGACAGGAGGCGCAGGTAGGCTTTTCTTCTCCGAACGGACAACGCTCGAGACGCTGGTGAGCGTATGTCAACAGTGCATTGCATTCATTGCATAACTGTGCTTTTGATCCGTGTGCCGACCGGCAGTAGATGGAGACCATCCTGGTGACAATTTTTTTCTCTTCTGCGTTCATTCGCTCTGCTTCTATCGGATCGTAAAATTAGCGATTTTCTTTATCACGGCCAAATCTGATACCCTGTTTCTTAGGGTTCCCTCGCGACAACAAATCATGTTAATCTTCCTGAAGACGTACGTTCCGCATCTGACTCAGAATACGGGCCTGTCGTCTCTGCATGTAGGCCGACGGATTTTTAGAACTGTAAACCCGTGGATTGGGCAGGGTGGCGGCAATCAAGGCCGACTGCGATGCCGACAGCTTTTGGGCACTGCTATTAAAGTGAAGGCGTGCCACAGCCTCCGCGCCGTAGACACCTTTTCCGGTCTCCATGCTGTTGAGATAAACCTCCAGGATCCGCTCTTTGGGCCACATCAACTCGATGAGCAGGGTAAAATAGGCTTCCAGACCTTTCCTGAACCAGGAGGAGCGGGGCCATAAAAAAAGATTCTTGGCTGTCTGTTGGGAGATGGTGCTTGCTCCGCGGGCCTTCCGGCGGGTTTTGTTCTCTTTCAGTGCCTTCTCAATTTCCACACGGTCGAACCCATTGTGGAGATAGAAACGCTGATCTTCCGACGCGATTACGGCACGTTTCAGATGATCAGAGATGTGATCGTAGGGTACCCATTTGTGGTGAAGACGGAGCGGCTCACCCTGAACAAGTGACTGTACCGTGCGGATGCCCATGAGTGGTGTAAAATAAACCGGTACAAACCTGAATAGCAATACTCCTCCAATGGAGAGAATAAAAAACCACAAGATCAGCTTCGCTAAAAAACGCACCAATTTTCTCATACACTCATCTGTTTGAATACAAGCCGCAAAGATAGAAAAAATAATGTAGCTAACTTTTTTTTCGCAGCAACAAATAATTTCCTGTTACAGTTTTTTCAATATGATATCCTTCGTTGAGTTCAATTCCCCAGCCATCCCCAATCACGCTGTCGCCCCGAATCTCAAGCGGTTCGGAAACAATCACCCAGCGCCAGTCCGATCTCAGCAGAGCTCCCCCGCCCTTAACGGTGAGGATACCCCACTGATCGCTGATCTGAATGGTGAGGTATACGGTTCCCTCATCCTCATCGAGGGGAACCACATTCTGGAAATCGAACGAAAGTTCAATTTCTCCCAAACGAATCTCCAGATGCGGATCCTCAATAAACTTTTCCCGATATAGGTCGAGCCGCGCACTATGTGAAATTTCCCGCCTCTGCTCTTCGTCGGCGATGACCCTGCCGTTATATTCCTCCGCCACCTGCCTGACATAGGTCTGCAGGATGATGCGCATCTCCATCCCGAAGGCTTCCGAAAAGAAATCGGTCAGGTCACTGTCGGCATCCATGTTCTTGTTCCAGTTATTATCTTTCTGATAGAGAAAAAAACCATACACGGGTACCGTTTCGTACGCAAAAGTGCGGACGTAGGAAGGTAACTCTTCAAAAGCGATAATCCGGTTGACGAGATAATCCCGCAATTGCCATTTATCGCGTCCACTCATCATTTGTCCGGTGTAGGAAGCCATTCCTTCCAACAGCTCGAGGCTATTTTCAGTAACTTCAGCGCCCTTGTAAAGCAGGTGCCTGTATTTTCTGAATATCAACGCATTTCGCAAATGCTCCTCCGACCGGGCTAACCGACGCGATAACAGCGCCTCTCTGAGGGCAGCCATCTCAAGGCGAAGATAAATCCGCCCTTCCTTGTCGTCGAGATGTATATTTTCCTCCCTCTGGAAATCAAATCCCAGTGAAGGCTGTGCCACATGAAACAGCTCGTGGATGATGAGATCTACCCGATCTTCCTTCTGATCGGGTAGAGGCAGTTTTATCATGGCCCAATGGATGCCGCTCCAGGATATATCGGTGTTGGAAATGGGAATATTTTTGGGCAACATGCCCTGGTAGATGCCATCACGTGGACGCAGAAATCCTCCTTCATCGGGCTCGTTGGCATACATTCGTCGGGTTTCGGGATCCACCAGCAGGATGGGACCGTAAAGATCCTTGTCCCACAAACCCACATGTTTCAGTGTGGCTTCCTTTGTTTCACTGAAATACAAAGCAATACTGTCAACGGAGACCTGTGCGGTATGCGCGACGACAGCTTGAAGGATCAGGTTCATCAGCCATATGCCAATGAGGTGTCTCATGATCGGATTACTTCGATTACAGTCAGTTTTTGTTCGTTTACCATAAACCGGATATTCATTCCGGCATAAGTGATTCCATACACCCTCTCCGGGTCATCCTGATAGGAGGGTCTGGGATCGTTGGCCAGGATCTCCTCCAGGGGAGTATGCAATGCCTGGGGTATGTCTGGCAACAGCGCTTCCGGCAGTACCACCTGCAGCTTATGCTCTTCGATGGGCTCAGTGAAACCACTCACAGCAGCGGGGTGACTATCGGCATAGGTGATGTAGGGTTTGATATCAAAGATGGGTGTCCCATTCATCAGATCGGCACCCAGCACGTGCAAAACAGGACCTTGCAACGTCTGCCATTCAATTCGTTCCAGCCGCACCGAGGAGAGTCCGATGGGGTTCGGCCGGAAAGGAGAACGGGTGGCAAAGACGCCCAGCTTTTTGTTACCACCCAGGCGGGGTGGACGCACCAGGGGCGACCATCCGTCGCGTTTGGTTTCAGAGAATTCCCAGATAAGCCAGATATGAGAAAAACCATCCAGACCACGCAATGCTTCGATATTGCGGTAGGGCGGTTCGAAAATAATTTTCCCTTTCAACGACTCAACCAGGCCGCTTTGCCGGGGTATGCCAAACTTGGTAGTGAAATCGGTATGGATATGCGCAATTATTTTCATCATCGCCACTTATTGCTGCATGATTTTTGCTGAAAGGCGGGTCACCCACTTTCGGGGTAAAAAACGAATGCCAAAAGGTGCCAGTTTGTTCATGGCGCCATGAATAACGACGGCTTTACCCCGCATCATCGCCCTGTATCCGAGCTCGGCTACTTCTTTTGCATCGGCAATCTGCACATTCTTCACCAGCTGGGAAGCTTTCATCTTTGAGACCTCCCCAAAATTTGTGCTCGTGGGGCCGGGACAAAGCGTGGTGACTGTGATATGTTCTTTTTTCAATTCCTCACCCAGTCCCTCCGAGAGATGGAGCACGAACGACTTTGTAGCAAAGTAAACCGCCATCATGGGGCCGGGCTGAAAGGCGGCCGTGGATGAGATATTGAGTATTCTTCCGGCTTTGCGGCCGCGCCAGTCGCTCACAAAAAGATGAGTCAGGTGGGTGAGCGTGGTGACATTGAGTGCGATCATCCGCTCGTAGCATTCCCATCCGGTATCGGCAAAGGCACCGTAGTCACCAAAGCCGGCGTTATTCACCAGATAGTCAATATCGACTCCCTTCTTCTTCACCTCATCAAACACTGCCTGTGCTGCAACGGCATCACAGAGATCGACCACCAGGGTATGCACAGAAACGGAACAGGTTTCTTCCAGTTCCATTTTTATCTTTTTCAGCGTCTCCGCGCTGCGGGCAACCAAGACCAAATTATGTCCCTTCTCCGCAAACAGAAAAGCCAGTTCCTTGCCTATCCCTTTCGATGCCCCGGTAATCAATGCCGTTTTGCTCATTATCAATCAATTTAGCACAAAATTAAACTATTTTCCTTCATACCTGTCAAATATACAGATATTTTTAAGAAGATAAGATTTATGAAAATATCTGAGCGATAAAGGCATTGCAGGAACCGGGGGAAACCTATGTGGGTTCCCCCGCACCAGGAAATCCTGCAATATTTAATTAAATTGGGTTCTAATTGATCGGGCGCACACTGATTGTGATAATTGGCGTGCGTCCACTTTATACAGATCAGCTTCGCTTGCGTGATTTATCGATTCTCAGAAAAATAAAAAGAAGAATCGTAAATCCCCATAACGATGAGCCGCCGTAACTGAAGAATGGCAATGGGATACCGATCACCGGCATGATGCCGATCACCATCCCGACATTGACAATCAAATGAAAAATAAAGATGCTTACGACCCCATAACCATAGGCCCGCCCGAAGGTTGTGGTCTGCCGTTCAGCCAGATTCAGCAATCGTAAAATAAAAGCCAAAAAGAGAATGATGATGAGGGCGGAACCAAGAAAACCGTGTTCTTCACCAATGGTACAGAAAATAAAGTCGGTATCCTGCTCGGGAACATACTTCAATTTGGTCTGGGTACCGTTGAGAAAACCTTTGCCGGTGAGCCCTCCCGAGCCAATGGCAATTTTAGACTGTCCCACGTGATACCCTGCCCCGCTCAGATCCTGCTCCATACCCAGCGTTACCTTGATGCGCATTTGCTGATGCGGTTGCAGCACATCATAAAACACATACTCCACCGATTCTAGAAAAGCAAAGGAGCCGATCATAAACAGGAGGATATAGAGATAGTTTTTTTTGCGATACCGGAAAAATAGCAAAAGCAGGTAAAGGCCCACCAGTGAAAAGGCAATCATCGCTGTAATACCCCAATCCAATGGAACAGAAAAAAGAGAGGCCACATACGCCACGAGGAAAACCAAAGCTGCCATGAGAAGAATCATAAAGACTTCTTTCCGTCGTTTTACGTAATTCCATACCATGGCTGCCGAGAAGACGATGATCAGGATAAGGGTGATCCACTCTCCTTTCGAAAAGTATCCCATCTGCACGTCAGAGAATTTTATTCCCAACACGAAGTAAATCACCGCAGCTATTCCCATGAACAGTACCCCGCCGGGAAGTTCTTCCCGATACAAAACCAGCAGGAAAGCGAGATATACTAGCGCCGTACCTGTTTCTTTCTGTGCAATTACCAGCAACACCGGTAATAAAATGATGCCACACACCAGCAGCAGGTTTTTGCGTTCCATCAACCGGAATCCGTAGGAGTTGAATACCCGTGCCAGCGCCAGCGCAATGGAGAACTTCATAAATTCGGCCGGCTGCAGCCTGACGGGACCAACGATCAGCCACGAGCGGGAACCATTAATCTCCTGTGCAACAAGCAAGGTTATAAGCAACAAACCGATGCCGGTCAGGTAAAAGGCTATTGAATAGGTTTCATAGAAGCCCACTTCTATTTTCAGTAAGGTAAAAGCCAGCAACAGGGACGTGCCGATCCACACGAGTTGCATCCCGGCCCTACCCGAGAGGTCGAACAGACTGGTTGCATTCTCCAGATCAAAGCTGGCAGCATAAATATTAAGCCATCCGAGGATCACGAAAAGGAGGTAAAAGCCGACCGTTGTCCAGTCCACCCTTCCTTTTTCCACAATCTCCCTGCTTCCCTGATAAACCATGATTGCTGCATTTTTTGTTGTTCCTATCTTAATTCGCCGGCAAGTTACGGGTATATGCATACGGCAGTATCTCCCGGTTGATCACGGATGTTTCCAACCATTTATCGCTCTCGGGAATCTCTCCTGCGAAGAATTTCTGCATCATCAGTCGCGCTATGGGTACCGCATTAGTAGCTCCAAAACGGCCATTCTCGACTACCACGGCAATCGCAATCTGTGGATCATCTTTCGGGGCGAAACCCATAAAGAGTGAGTGATCGTCGCCATGGGGGTTCTCCGATGTACCTGTCTTCCCGCAGACTTCAACCAGGGGAGCCAGATTGATGCCGCGGCAGGTGCCTATGGTGACTGCGTCGGCCATGCCGGCGACAGTCAATTCATAGTGTTCCCTGCCAATACCGGTTTCATGCCGTGTGGTAAATGCCTGGTCCAGGGCGTCACCCTTTCTTTCGCGCACGACATGCGGGGTATAATAATGTCCCCTGTTTGCAATGGTAGCACCCAGATTGGCAATCTGTAACGGTGTAGCCAGCACTTCTCCTTGTCCGATGGCAATTGAAATGATGTTGTGGGCAACCCAGCGATCCGTCTTGAACACGTTGGTATAAAACTTACTGTTTGGAATAAAGCCTCTTTTTTCAGAAGGGAGATCAACCCCCAATGGATAACCAAACCCCATGTTTACCATGTGATCACGCCACACGTCGAAAGCATCGGCGGTACTTGCATATTTTGTTCTGTTACCCAACATGCCATTAAGACCGTAACTAAAGAAAGAGTTACACGAGGTGGCGAGTGCGTACTGTATGGAAAGGGGTGACGCATGGCTGTGACAGCCGGGCCGACCTCCCAATGGGGGATATCCGCCAAAACAGGAATATCTTGTTTCGGGAGTGATAATCCCCTCATGCAGAAAGAGTAGCCCTTGTGCGGGTTTAAAAGTCGATCCGGGCGGGTAAGTTCCGGCAATAGACCGGTTTATCAAAGGTTTATATGGATTATTTTCCAATTGAAGATAGTTTGTGCTGAACGTTTTGCCGGTGAGGAGAGCAGGGTCGTAGGTAGGCGCCGACACCATGCATAGGATTTCACCTGTTTTGGGTTCGATTATCACGATGCTGCCTACCTTGTTGTGCATAAGCAGTTCGCCGTATGCCTGCAGATCTATATCGATGCCCAGAGTCAGATCTTTTCCCGAGACGGGAGCTTTGTCCTGTCTTCCCTCATCATAGTGTCCCTGTACCCTTCCATGGGCATCCCTGAGCAATATCTCCACACCTTTTTCACCACGCAGATCTTCTTCATGCGAAAGCTCTATACCCGATTTCCCCACATAGTCGCCCCGCACATAATAGGGATCGGCAGCCATTTTATTTTTATCCACCTCAGCTACATAGCCGAGGATGAGACCCATGTTTGGGTAGTTATACTGTCGCTCTGTCCTGTTCTGAATATATATTCCCGGAAATTTGTAAAGCTTCTCCTGGAGCAGACCATACTCTTCCACATCGAGTTGAGACATGAACAGTTGCGGGGTATAAGAAGAATAACCGGGATTCTTTCGTCGGTCCCTCATATCGGCGTTCAGGCTGTAAAAATACTCTTTACTGATATCCAGTGTACGGCAGAAATCGAGGGTGTCAAACTGTTTCATCTCTCTCACTACCATCATCACATCGTAGGTGGGCCGGTTGTACACCAACAGGTTTCCTTTACGATCATAAATGGCTCCCCTTGCCGGATAAAGCGGCCTGCGCAGAAAGGCGTTGCTGTCGGCATAATCACGGTACTGGGGACTCAGTATTTGCAGATTGAACAGCTGTGCCAGGAATATGAAACCGATGGCTACCACCGCGGCAGCAATCACATACTTTCTTTTTGCCAGATTGCTATACTTGTTCACCGCGTTTTCTCTTGAAAATGAAACTGTCGAATGCGAAAATCAGAAGGATGGAAATGACCGAAGAGCCGGCGATGCGCAGCAGGGTGGCCGGCAGATTGAATAAAGTAAATGACTCGATAAAAAAAAGGAGGGTGAGATGCAAAAGCACCGTCAGAATTGTAAACCGGACAAACGGTCCTGTAGCCGTATAAATACCCGGTACAAACTCGTCGTATTCCTCCTTTTCAAAGAAGAGATTCAGCAAGGGTTTCCGGCATGCTGCCACAATGGTGGTGGTTGCAGCATTCATACCGGGTGTATTTAAAAAGACATCGATGATCAGCCCCAGCAAAAAACCAGAAATGATCACGTAAAAAAGATTCCTGCCCATCGGCAGCTTCAGCAAAAAATAAAGATACAATACCGGTGTGGCAATACCAAAGAGGCTAAGCCTGTTCAACAGCAATACCTGCAGTAGAATCAGCAAAACAAACAGGATGATTTCATAAAGATAACTGATCTTCATTGTCGCAAAGTATCTTCAAGGGTTTGTTGCTCATCGTAAAACCGATCGTTTATCACCAGCACATCCTGTAATGTGTAAAAATCGGTTGCCAGTTGGATGTCAAACGTGTTGAAATTGTCGTCTACCGATTTACCGGTATCGCTCACGAAGCCAATAATGGTATTCTTTGGAAAGATGCGGGAAAAACTTGTCAGCACCGTATCTCCCTCGTGAAAAACCTCATGTTTGGGCAAGTCCTGCAATTGTGCCCGGCGGATGTTGTTGCCATCCCATGAGACGGAACCATTATTCTCGGAATTTCTCAACCGTGCACTCAACCTGAATTTGGGGTTGATGATGGGAATAACAACCGAGAAATTCGGCGATACACTGGCAACCACACCAACCACACCTTGTTGCGAAATCACGCCCATATCGCGTTTGATACCGTGTGTTGCTCCTTTGTCGAGAGTAATGAAATTATTGACTCCCGAAAAACTCATGTTGACTACACCTGCCGGGATAAAGTCGAAATGTTGAATGCCAACCGAATCGGGGGCAAAAGCTTCCACGACCACCGAGTCGGTGTTGGCAAGGCTGTCCAGAAACACCCGTAAAGTATGAAATCTCTCCTCCAGCTCCGCGTTTCGTTCCAGCAAATCGGCGTTGTTCTTTTTTAAAAGAAAGAACGAGGTAATGTCGTTGGTTGTCGTATAAAACCACCCCGTCACCCTGTTCGCAGAGGTAAGATAAACACTCCGCTGGTATGAATTATGAGCAAAAACGAGATAGAAGCTGAAAGCAATAAGCAATATTGCTACCAGCCAGTGACTGTTTCGGAGGATGAAGTTGAAAAGATTTCGCATGCAAGCCTGCCATTGTCCGTGATATAAGCCAATAGCTCAATGCTATAAGCCGACAGCGATTTATCGCATCAAGAATGTAAATTTATCGATGTTCCTCAGCGCGATGCTGGTTCCCTTTGCCACCATGTGCAACGGGTCGTCCACCACCCTGAACGGAATACCGATCTTATCTGTCAATCGTTTGTCGAGGCCACGCAAGAGGGCACCTCCACCAGTCAGGTAGATACCATTTCTAACAATATCGGCATACAGCTCCGGGGGGGTCTGTTCCAGTGCACTCAACACGGCCGAATCGACTTTCGACACCGATTTCTCAATGCAATGCGCCACTTCCTGATAAGAGACGGGTACGTCCATCGGCAGGGAGGTCATCCTGTTGGGACCGTGCACCACAAAGTCTTCGGGTGGATTATCAAGTTCGGTCAGTACCGATCCCACCATGATCTTTATTTGTTCTGCCGTGCGGTCACCCACTTTGATATTGTGTTGCCGCCCCATGTAATCCTGAATATCTTCGGTAAAATCATCTCCGGCAATCTTGATCGATTTATTGGAAACAATACCACCCAGTGAAATTACCGCGATCTCCGTCGTGCCACCACCTATGTCCACAATCATATTTCCTTCGGGGGCTTCCACATCAAGACCTATTCCCAATGCTGCTGCCATGGGTTCGAAGATCATATAGACATCGCGCCCTCCGGCATGTTCAGCCGAGTCGCGTACGGCACGTATTTCCACTTCGGTACTCCCGGAAGGGATACAGATTACCACGCGTAATGATGGAGAGAACAAGCCTCCTTTATTTTTATTGGCCATCTTAATCATCCCGCGAATCATCTGTTCCGCGGCGTTAAAATCGGCTATTACTCCATCTCTTAACGGTCTTACCGTGCGAATATTCTCGTGCGTCTTCCCATGCATCTGCCTTGCTTTTTCACCCAAAGCAATCATCTTATCAGTCTTGCGATCCAATGCCACGATGGAAGGTTCGTCCAGCAAAATCTTCCCTGCATTGTTCACGATGACCGAATTAGCAGTACCGAGGTCCATCGCCAACTCCTGCGTAAATGAAAATAAACCCATAATATTGTAAGTTATCAGCGTCAGCTCCAGGCGTCCGCTATTTGTGTTAGTGTTTAAAATGTCTCACGCCCGTGGTAACCATCGCGAGCCCATGCTGGTCGCAATAAGCGACCGATTCGGTATCGCGGATGGAGCCTCCCGGCTGAATAACCGCAGTGATCCCTGCCTGGTGTGCTATTTCCACACAATCGGGGAAAGGGAAAAAAGCATCACTGGCCATGACTGCACCCTGCAGATCGAAATGAAAGGCAGCTGCCTTTTCAATGGCCTGTTTCAGGGCATCTACCCGTGAGGTCTGTCCGGTGCCACTTGCTATGAGCTGCTTGTCTTTGGCCAAAACGATGGCATTCGACTTGGTGTGTTTCACCAGGATGTTGGCAAAAAGCAGATCCTGGGTTTCCCGATCGCCGGGTGCTGTTTGTGTCATCACCTGCAGATTTTCCGCCGACTGTACACTCTCGTTTTTGTCCTGCACCAGCATCCCATTCAATACAGAACGGTACTGCAGCTGTTGTGTAGCTTTCTCCGGTGATTTGAGCACCAAAATTATGCGATTTTTCTTTTGAAACAAAATATCAAGTGCCTCTTTATCGTAGGCAGGCGCGATAATCACCTCAAAAAATATCTCGTGAATGGCTGCTGCAGCTTCCTTGTCCACAGGCCTGTTGGTAACCACAATGCCGCCAAAGGCCGAAACCGGATCGGCTGCCAGCGCAGCATCCCATGCCTTTTTCACGGTAGGCCGACAGGCCATGCCACAGGCATTGTTGTGCTTGAGAATAGCCAGCGCAGTCTCATTGAAATCGGAGATCAGGGAGACCGCCGCATCAATATCGAGAAGGTTGTTGTAGGATATTTCTTTGCCGTGCAGTTGTTCAAATATCTCTTCGAAATTACCGTAGAATGTCCCTTTCTGATGGGGATTCTCTCCATAACGGAGCTGTTTACCGTCATCATGAGACAGACGGAATGCCGAGTGTTCTTCTCCATCAAAATAGTTGAATATGGCTGAATCGTAACCCGAAGAGACTTTAAAAGCTTCTTTTGCAAACCAGCGACGGTCTTCCAGTGTTGTTACCCCCTGTTTCTCTTTTAACAGGTTGAGTAATGGTGTGTACTGGTTTTTGGAGGCTACAATGAGCACATCCTTGTAGTTTTTTGCCGCACCGCGGATGAGTGAGATACCGCCAATGTCAATCTTCTCGATAATTTCGTCTTCGGTACCTCCAGCAGCCACAGTTTCTTCGAAAGGATATAAATCGACAATCACCAGATCGATGGAAGGGATATCGTAAGATTTTACCTGTTTTTTATCGGATTCATTATCGCGGCGATAAAGAATACCACCGAAAATCTTGGGATGGAGCGTTTTCACCCGCCCCCCAAGGATGGAAGGGTAACCGCTCACATCCTCCACTGCCTCACATTCGTAACCCAATGACTGGATAAAATCCTTTGTCCCGCCCGTGGAAATAAATTTGATGCGTAAGTTGTTTAGTTCCTGAAGTATTTCTTCTAAGCCCTCTTTGTGATATACCGAAATGAGGGCTGTTTGAATTTTTTGTGACATCTCCTGTCTTTTTGGCATGTTATTTTTAAAGGATTACAAAGGTATGAAATCTATCGGTCATTTTCGAGATTTGATTAAAAAAAAACAGCCTACAATCACTTGCGGGCTGAACCATGTGGCTTCCTGTAGAAGCAGCACTTAATTATAGAGAGAATGAAAAATGTTTAACACTGCAATATTACGTCAAAAAAAGCATATGGAAGCATTTTTCCGGTTAAGCTATCATGAAGTTTTGGTGACAGAAATGTTACAAAAAACAAGCGGGGATACTGATAGCAATATCCCCACCTTACATAAAGCAGTCCGGATTACACCGGAGCATTTCCATTATTTCACTTCCCAACCGAGTGCGCTTGCACCCAGCACGGCGGCATCACTTTCTTTAAGTTCTGAGAACATCAGTTTCACCTTATTCTTGAAAATGTTCAGCAAGTTCTTTTCCATGCTCTCCCGAATGGGATTCATGATAAGGTCTCCGGCTTTGGATAATCCGCCGAAGAGAATGATTGCTTCCGGGCTGGAGAAGGCTACGAAATCGGCAAAAGCTTCACCCAGCATCTCGCCGGTAAACTTAAAAATTTCTTTCGCCATCTCGTCTCCGTTCATCGCCGCATCAAACACATCTTTGGAGGTAATGTCATCGATGGGGATGTTGCGAAGCCGTGTCTGTGCGTCGGGCCTCAGTTCGAGATATTCACGTGCTGTCCGGGCTACTCCCGTTGCCGATGAATAAGCCTCAAGGCATCCTGTTCTACCACAACCACACATGCGTCCATTATGACGACGCACGATCACGTGTCCCAGTTCGCCGGCAAAACCATCATGGCCGTAAACCAGCTGTCCGTTCACCACGATACCGCTTCCCACACCCGTACCCAGTGTGATAACGATGAAGTCCTTCATACCGCGGGCGGCGCCGTAGGTCATTTCACCAATGGCTGCCGCATTGGCATCGTTGGTGAGTGCCACCGGGATACCGATCCTGTCTTCCAGCATCTGGGCAAAAGGAATGACTCCTTTCCAGGGAAGATTGGGAGCAAACTCAATGCTTCCGGTGAAATAGTTGCCGTTGGGTGTTCCGGCACCAATTCCCTTAATCTGATCTTTGGTCGTTACTTCAGCAATGAGTCCCTCAATCAGCTCGGTAAGTTCATCGAGATAACCTTCTACCTGTAAATGTTTTGAAGTTTTGATGCTTCCGCTTATTAAAATCTGTCCTCTTTTGTCTACAATGCCGGCAACGGTATTGGTGCCGCCCACGTCGATACCTACTACATAGGGTTTATCCATGATTCGTTCTTATTAAAAGTTAGTCAATGATGTTTGAATGTGATTAATCCGGACAAATATAGGGATTTTTCGCCAAACGAATTTCGGTAGGGCAAAATAATTGATTGGAATCTTCGTTTTCGATTGACGGTGTGACTGCATAAGTGCAGTATTATGAGAGATGCAGGATAAAAAATTGAGAGGGAGAGTTTTTTTCCTTTGGTATTTTTGTTTTACATTTGCAGTTTTATATGATGATTTATTGGATAAACCGCACAATTAGCATCAATTTTCAATAGGAAATCGGAAAAATTTGAACAATACGAAACAACACACACTATTAGTTTTACATATCATATGAATGAAATTAAATTTTATAACGGTGAAAATATACCGTTAGAGCTGCACAAAGTAAGGGTTGTGCAAAAATTACACTTGGTACCCATTGAAAGAAGACTGGAAGCATTGCAGGAAGGCGGATTCAACACCTTCAGGCTGAACACGAAAGACGTTTTCCTGGATATGCTCACAGACAGCGGCACCAATGCCATGAGCGACAATCAGATGGCTGCCATGATGCAGGCAGATGATGCCTATGCCGGATCACAGAGTTTTTTCCGTCTGCAGAAAGCAGTGGAAGAAGTGTTGGGTAAAAAGTATTATCTGCCCGTACATCAGGGACGTGCCGCAGAAAACATCTTGTCGAACGCCTATGTGCGTAAAGGCAACCTGGTACCGATGAACTACCATTTTACCACCGCCATGGCACACATCACACAGTATGGCGGAAAGATTGCTGAACTACTGTATGATGAAGCTTACGTCATCAATTCTTCCCACCCTTTCAAAGGAAACATGAACCTTGAAAAACTGGAAGAAATCATCAAGATTCACGGAGCCAAAAATATTCCTTTCATCCGTATGGAAGCATCGACCAACCTGATCGGGGGACAGCCTTTTTCGGTTCAAAACCTGAGGGATGTAAGAAGCATTGCCGACAAATACAATATCCGTCTCGTACTGGACGCCAGTTTACTGGGAGAAAACGCATATCTGGTCATACAGCGTGAGGAAGAATTCAAAGAGAGCAGCATGGGAGAGGTTATTCAAACGATGACCGGCCTGGCCGACATTGTTTACTTTTCAGCTCGCAAACTAAGTTCTTCGCGTGGCGGAGGCATTTGTACCAACAACATCGACATTTACCGGGAACTTGAAGCGCTGGTACCGTTGTTTGAGGGTTTTCTGACCTATGGCGGCATCTCGGTTCGTGAGATTGAAGCCATGGCAGTTGGATTATATGAAACGCTCGATGAAACCATGATCAGCCAGAGTCCCAACTTCATTGCCTATCTGGTAAACTCACTCGACGCGCACGGCGTCCCCATGGTCAAGCCGGCTGGCGTGCTGGGTGCACACGTAGACGCAATGCAGGTATGTGCCCATATTCCACAAAATGAATATCCCGCGGGGGCACTCGCAGCAGCGCTTTACCTGATTTCCGGAGTCCGCGGCATGGAGCGCGGTTCTATTTCCAACCAGCGTGATGAATACGGCAATGAAACGTATGCCGACATGGAACTTGTCCGCCTGGCTGTACCGAGACGCGTATTCACACTCTCTCAGATTAAATACGTGGAAGACAGAATGAACTGGTTATACGAAAACCGGGGACTAATTGGCGGATTGCGATTTGTGTATGAGCCACCGGTACTCCGCTTCTTTATGGGAGGACTGGAGCCGGTGAGCGACTGGCCACAGAAGCTGATCGCGAAATTTAAAGAAGATTTTGGTGATAGTTTATAAAATGTATCTAACGAAAGGGGTGAATTACTACAGGGTTCACCCCTTTTCATTTAATATCCAGAAATTTAAAATGAAATCAGATTTTCATGGCATTTTGTTAACTCGCCTTTTCTTATACAAAACATGCTGCAAAACATATAAAAACATTTTTTTATTTAATATTAACCCAATATCTTTGTCGTTACGATCAGCACAGTACAGAACAGCATACCTTCTGACACGCTGACACGCGAAGAATTACACAGATGGATTTCAAATTTAACGGAAAGAGCACCAAAGTACAGCAACTGGCAGAATACATACAGGATGTACTTGCCGCAAATGAGTTGAAGGTGGGTGAAAAGATACCCTCGATCAATCATTTGAGCCGTCAATTCTCTGTATCAAGAGATACCGTATTCAAAGCTCTCTCCGATTTGCGGGAACGTGGCGTGATTGACGCCATTCATGGAAAAAACTATTTTGTGGCTTCACACACCAAGAATATTCTATTACTACTCGACGAGTATTCTCCCTTTAAAGAGGTCTTACACACCATCCTTGTATCCAGGCTTCCGAAATCCTACAAAATAGATCTTTGGTTTCATCAATATAACGAGCACCTGTTCAACAACATCGTTCATGAATCCATTGGCAGGTATAACAAATATCTGGTCATGAATTACGACAATGAAAAGTTTTCCGATGTACTGTCGAAAATAGATAAAAAGAAGTTGTTGCTGCTCGATTTCGGAAAGTTTGATAAAGATGGGTACTCTTATGTTTGTCAGGATTTTGACAAAGGGCTTTACGAAGCATTGGCCACCATTAAGAAAGAACTGGGAAAATACAAAAAATTGATTTTTGTTCTCAATAAGTTTCACAAGCACCCACAAAGCAGTAAAATGGCGTTCAGCAACTTCTGTCTCGACAATCATTTTGAATTTGGCGTTCTGGATGAAATTTTGGAGAAAAAAACCGTTCTGAAAAACCATTTTTACTTGGTTATCAAGCAGGGAGATGTAGTGGAAATTGTGAAACAGGGAAACATAGAAGGATTAAAACCCGGTAAAGATTATGGATTGCTGGCTTATAATGAAAATCCTTTTTTTGAGGTGATTCAAAATGGCATTTCCAGCATTGGGATTGACTGGCATGAAATGGGAAAGATTGCGGCCGAATTTGTATTGAACAACCAGGCTATACAAACCTATCTGCCCACGGTAATTAAAAAAAGAGATTCATTTTAATCAAATTAATACAATTTTATGGATATTAAAGAAAAAGTTTATTTATACCAACCCGAGAATCAGCACAGTTCAGAATTCTAGAAGCAGAGAAATAGGTCATTTCAAACCGACTCTGCGAAGAAATAAGAAAAATAAAAAAAATCAATTTATCAACAAAAGCTATGTGTCCATATCCAAAAATCGGTATTCGCCCTACCATTGACGGTCGTCAGGGAGGTGTAAGAGAGAGTCTCGAGGAGAAAACGATGAATCTGGCTAAATCGGTCGCACGATTAATCAGTTCCAATCTAAAAAACGGTGATGGCAGTCCCGTTGAGTGTGTGATAGCCGACAGCACCATCGGCCGTGTTGGGGAGAGTGCTGCCTGTGCTGCCAAGTTTGAGCGGGAGGGAGTGGGCGCCACCATCACGGTGACTTCCAGCTGGAACTACGGATCGGAAACAATGGATATGAATCCACATTACCCCAAGGCTGTCTGGGGATTCAACGGAACAGAGCGTCCCGGTGCCGTCTACCTGGCCGCTGTACTGGCAGCACATGCTCAAAAGGGACTACCTGCATTTGGCATTTATGGCCGCGAAATACAGGATGCAACCGATAACAGTATTCCTGACGACGTGGCAGAGAAATTGCTTCGGTTTGCCCGTGCAGCCCAGGCTGTAGCCACCATGCGGGGACAGTCTTATCTGGCCGTCGGAGGCACCTCCATGGGAATCGCCGGATCGATGATAAGTCCCGATTTTTTCCAGAAGTATCTGGGTATGCGGAACGAATCGGTCGATTCCACCGAGATTCTTCGTCGGATAGAGGAAGGAATCTATGATCCGGAAGAGTTTGCCAAAGCAATGGACTGGACCTCCGTTCACTGCAAGATAAATGAAGCTGTAGACGACAACCGTCCGGAGAAACAGAAGGACCGGGCCAGCAAGGACAAAGACTGGGAGTTCGTGGTGAAGATGACCATTATCATCCGCGATTTGATGAAAGGGAATCCCAAATTAAAAGAAATGGGTTTCAAGGAAGAAGCCATCGGGCACAATGCACTCCTGGGAGGTTTCCAGGGTCAGCGCCAATGGACCGACTTTCTGCCGAACGGTGATTTCAGCGAGACGATATTGAACAGCTCGTTCGACTGGAACGGTATCCGCGAAGCCTTTGTGCTGGCCACGGAAAATGATTCACTGAACGGTGTCTCCATGTTGTTCGGACATCTTCTGTCCAACAAAGCACAGCTTTTCTCGGACGTACGTACCTACTGGAGTCCCGAATCTGTAAAACGTGTTACGGGAATGGAACTCACCGGAAAAGCGGCAAACGGCATTATTCATCTGCTTAATTCAGGGGCAACAACCCTGGATGCGACGGGGAAACAGCAATCAAATGGTGAGCCGGTCATGAAAGAACACTGGAATATCAACGAAAAGGAGGTAAAGGCCTGTCTCGAAGCCACCACCTGGTCTCCCGCCAACAGGGATTATTTCCGTGGCGGCGGCTACTCTTCCACTTTCCTTTCTGAAGGAGGGATGCCTGTGACCATGTGTCGGTTAAATCTCGTAGACGGCCAGGGACCCGTTCTACAGATCGCCGAGGGATGGACCGTAGAAATATCCCCGGAGATACACGATATCATCAATCGGCGTACCGACAAGACCTGGCCTACTACTTGGTTTGCACCCCGTTTGACCGGTAAGGGTCCGTTCAGGGATGTTTACTCGGTCATGAATAACTGGGGAGCCAATCACGGCGCAATCAGCTATGGACACATCGGTCAGGATTTAATCACGTTGGCATCCATGCTGCGTATCCCTGTCTGCATGCACAATGTGGATGAAGAAGAGATCTTCCGGCCATCGGCATGGAATGCCTTTGGCATGGATAGGGAGGGCGCCGATTTCAGGGCCTGCCAGAATTTTGGACCTATCTATAAATAGATTTGGGTTCCGGATATGGGTCTTGGCTGTTTCTGAGACTCATATCCGGAAACACAAAACAACAAATCATGCTTAAAAAAATACCGAAAACAATATCGCCTCAATTGCTAAAAACACTTATGGAAATGGGGCACGGCGATGAAATTGTGATTGCCGACGGCAACTTTCCCTGTCATACCATTTCGCAGAATGTAATCCGTGCCGACGGGTTATCGGGGACTGAAATATTGAAAGCAATCATGGAGTTGTTTCCGCTCGATACCTATAGCGATCAACAGGTGTTTCTGATGGAAGTGGTTTCGGGTGATAGTTACAAGCCGGAAATATGGAACAATTACATGGAGATATTACAATCATCGGGCGAAACTTTTACGATTGGCTATATTGAGCGTTTTGCCTTTTATGAAAGAGCCAAAAAATCATATGCCGTCATAGCTACCGGAGAAGAAGCTTTGTATGCCAACATCATCCTGAAAAAAGGAGTCGTAAAATAAGGTACCAGAAAATTATGAACACATCAAAATCATCATTACTCAGACACAACGGTCTGAATTATTTGTTACCGTTCATCCTCATCACTGCTTGCTTTGCGTTATGGGGTTTCGCTAACGACATAACCAACCCCATGGTGAAGGCGTTTTCAAAGATCTTTAGGATGAGCGTTGCGGAAGGTGCTATGGTACAATTGGCTTTCTATGGCGGATATTTTGCCATGGCCTTCCCGGCGGCAATTTTTATTCGTAAATTCTCCTATAAGAAAGGAATCATGCTGGGATTGCTGCTCTATGCTGTGGGAGCATTTCTCTTTTTTCCGGCAAAAGAATCAGGCAGCTTCTATCCGTTTCTGGCTGCTTACTTTATCCTGACCTGTGGATTGTCGTTTTTGGAGACAAGCGCCAACCCCTATATTCTGACAATGGGACCGGAAGAGTCATCCACCCGCAGGCTTAATCTGGCACAATCGTTCAACCCGATTGGCTCGCTGATGGGCATGTATGTTGCTATGAATTTTATCCAGTCGCGGCTGAATCCGATGAGTACTTCAGAACGTGCCACACTTTCTGACACAGAGTTTGTTGCATTGAAGCAGGCAGACCTTTCCATCCTCATCGCTCCATATCTCGTTATCGGAATTGTAGTGATGTTCATGTTTCTGATTATCTGGATTGCACGCATGCCGACGAACGGTGATAAAAACAAACAGATAAACTTCTTCCCTACCCTGAAAAGAATCTTTTCCATACCCAATTACCGGCAGGGAGTAATCGCACAATTTTTTTATGTGGGCGCACAGATCATGTGCTGGACATTTATCATTCAGTATGGCACGCGGGTATTTATGGCACAGGGCATGGAAGAACAGGCGGCAGAGGTACTTTCACAGAAGTATAACATCGCGGCAATGGTTATCTTCTGCGTGAGTCGCTTCATCTGCACTTACCTGCTAAAATATCTCAATCCGGGAAAACTGTTACGCATTCTGTCCATAGCAGCTGCAGTATTTACCTTGGGTGTAATCTTTTTACAAAACATCTGGGGATTATACTTCCTTGTAGCCGTATCGGCCTGTATGTCACTGATGTTCCCTACCATATATGGAATTGCGTTGAAGGGCATGGGAGACGATGCCAAGTTTGGTGCAGCTGGACTCATTATGGCCATCCTCGGAGGGTCGATACTCCCCCCAATGCAGGCCACAATCATAGATATGCAAACGATCGGAAGTTCATTTCCGGCTGTTAATGCTTCCTTTATACTGCCGTTCATCTGCTTTGTAGTGGTGGCATGGTACGGTGCACAAACCTACAAAAGAAGTATAGCGAAATACGCATAAATTCTGAAATAAGGAATTTACTGAAACAAGATTAAACAAATATTTTAAATTTTATTTCACTTATACTGATATTATCATCTAATAACATATTGTGCTCGAGCACAATGCAACATCAAATAAATAAATATTTCAAATGCATTTCAACATACTAAATATAAAATACTTTACAATCATCAGCTTTCTAATTGTTGTGCAGATGGTTTTTTGCCAGACTAAAACATCACCCACATGGCAATCAAGTCTTGTGTCAGTTGATACAAACGAGAAAATTACCTATTTCGCCGACGAAGAAGGAAACACCCTGCCTGATTTCAGCCGGGTTGGGTATCATCATGGAGATAAAAGTATCCCCTGTTACCCGGTAATTAGAACAATTAAGCCTGTAGAGGGAGATAATTGGGAAAATATCCAGAGAGTCATTAATGAAATATCAAATAACGAACCTGATGTGCACGGGCACAGAGGAACAATCTTACTGACAAAAGGAACGTATCGGGTATCCAGAAGTATTCTTATTTCAACCAGTGGAATCATTATCAAAGGAGAAGGTGATAATATCAATGAAACGCGAATTATCGCCACCGGCAGACAAAAATATCCGCTCATTGAAATCAAAGGAAGCGGAAAATATGAGGAGGTGACCAATTCGCGTGTAAGCATAACAGATCAGTTTGTCCCTGTCGGATCGCATTCCTTTCACGTTGCTTCAACCGATCAATTTAAGGTGGGCGATCGCATCATCCTGTTTCGTCCAGGAACGCCGCAATGGATTGAAGCCATCCAAATGAATCGTATTATTGAAAGACCGGGTACCCGTCAATGGAAGGCAGATGAATATAATCTGGCTTTTGAGAGGGAAATCACGAGGATCGAGGGTAAAACTGTTTTTATTGATAATCCGGTAGTCATGCAGATGGAAGAACGTTTTGGGGGTGGCGAAATTTATAAATACCAGTTCGAAGGACGCGTTCAGGAAGTGGGCATTTCCAATATGTATCTTGAATCGGAGTATCAAGACGAAGAAGATACCGAGCACGGATGGATTGCGATTCAGTTGGACAATGCCGAGAACTGCTGGATAAAAAATATAACGACAAAAAACTTCGGATATTCGGCAGTTAGTTGTGAACGTTTTGCGAAAAATATCACCGTTTCCGATGCCCGTTGCTTTGATCCAAAATCCCCGATTACCGGAGGAATGCGCTATTCTTTCAACAACAATGGCCAGCAAAATCTATTTATGAACTGTGTAAGCAGAAATGGAAGGCATGATTACGTCACCGGCGCCCGTGTCTGTGGCCCGAATGTATTTTACAACTGTATCTCAATCAATGCCTTTTCAGATATAGGTCCACATCACAGATGGGCAACCGGCACATTATACGACAACGTGGTTACCGACGGAGAGATCAATATTCAAGATCGGGGAAATATGGGAAGCGGACATGGATGGGCAGGTGTTACCCAGGTACTGTGGAATTGCCGTGCCAATCGCGCCACCGTACAAAAACCTTGGGCATCGGGTAACAACTATAATATCGGAATGAAAGGCAATTACTACCCGGGACATTTTAAAGATCGGGAAGAAGGTGTTTGGGAAGGACTGAATAAAGGGAATTTAATTCCTCGTTCCTTGTACCAGGCTCAACTACAAGCAAGAAGCAACGTGAAGTAAGTTATTTTATGAATAAATATATGAGAGAATTTTATGAATGTTTACTTAAAAATTAGAATTGAATGAAAAAGGAGAAGTCAAACCCAAAGCCGTTCTTATTGCGGCTTACCGTTGTGTTGTTTATGACATTTTCTGGATTCAGTGTTTTTGGACAAAACCTGATTTCCGGTAAGGTTATAGACGAAGCAACGAATGAACCCATGATTGGTGTTACTGTATTGGTTAAGGGAACATCAACAGGAACTGTTACCGATCTGGAAGGAACTTTTCAGATTTCGGCAGCAATAGGTAGTAACCTCGTCATATCTTATATGGGATATGTAGAGCAAGAAGTCAAAGTGACTTCCAACAGGCTAACTATCAATATGAAAGAAGACACGCAACAACTCGACGAAGTCGTGGTAGTCGGTTACGGCACCATGCAGAAAAGAGACATTACCGGTGCTATTACATCGGTTGACTCCAAGATCATAGAAGAGCGGAATGCAGTCAATGTGTATGATGCACTCCAGGGAGCTGCACCCGGTGTCTCCATTACATCGAGTTCCGGTGCACCGGGAGCATCTACCTCCATACAGGTGCGTGGTGCATCCACTTTTGAAGATGGAGGAGTTACACCTCTTTTTGTTGTCGATGGTACAATTGTGGATGATATCGACAACATCAATCCGACCGATATCAAAAGTGTGGAAATATTAAAAGATGCTGCATCCTCTTCTATTTACGGAGCGCGTTCTGCAAACGGTGTGGTTATTATCACCACAAAGTCTGGAGAGGCTGGTAAACCCCGTGTTGATTTCCGATATGTACAGAGCTACAGCAAAATATCGAACAAGTTGCCACAGGTAAATGCCTTTGAAAGCCGCCTTAGTATGGCAGCTTCCGATCTGGCCAATCCGGCAAAAACATTGGAAAAATTTACGGACAGGACTGACTCAGTCGGTTTGGTAAACAGTACGAACTACTATTATCAGGATCTGCTTTTACAGACCGGTATTCGAAATGATGCCAATCTGAATATCAGCGGCGGTACTGACAGGGCAAAATATAGGGCCTCATTGGGATACGTCGGTGTGGATGGGGTCATCCTGACTTCTTACCAAAAGCGATATACAGGTCAGTTCAATATGGATTATCAGCCGTGGAAAGGAATCACATTTACCACCCAGGTGCGTTTGAGCAGCGATGCGACCAACAGCATCAATGAAGGAGATGTGATTCAGGGTTCATTAAGGCGCGATCCGGACATGATTGTCTGGTATCCTGACGGTACTTTGATTCCGTACTATTCTTCCGGCGGTCGGCGTAATCCGATTCAGGAACTGGTTGACAGGGAAAGACTGGATAAAAGATACCAGATGGCCTTTACACAGGGATTAAAGTGGGAATTCAACGATTGGTTGAGCATGACCACCAACATAACAGGCGATTTTAGGGTAGACCGGAATACCCGGTTCGATTCTAAAGAACGGGATGGAAGTTCTGACGAAAACACCCGCAAGAACAGCGGAGAGGATCGCACGGGATGGAGCCAGAAATACTCGGCCGATTCCTATCTGAACTTTAATAAGACATTTCTAAACAGGCATGCCGTGGGTGCAACCCTCGGTGCATCACTGGAAACGCAAAGAAGAGATAATGCTGATTTTTATGGCAGCTATTTTGTAACAGAAAATATCCATACCATGAACATGGCTACGGTTTACGATCTGGGAAAGACGAATACCACAGCCAGCGAATATGCATTGATTGGGTTCTTTGGACGTTTGAATTACAGTTACAGAGGCCGTTATATTCTTCAGGGCACAATGCGCAGAGACGGATCATCCCGTTTTGGTCCGGAAAGTCGCTGGGGTTGGTTTCCATCGGTATCTGCTGGATGGCGTTTCTCGGATGAACCCTTTATGCAATGGGCTAACGATGTGTTGACCGACGGAAAATTCAGGGCAAGTTATGGTATTACTGGGAATGACAAAGTAGGTTATTACGAATCAATCACACGCTACACATCCGGCAGTTATTCTTACAACGGAGTTGGTGGTGTGGTACCCGTCTCCACCTATGGAAACCCGGAACTTCGCTGGGAGGAGACCAGTCAATCCAATATCGGAGTGGACTTGAATCTATTCAGGGGAAAAGTATCCATTGTGGCAGACTATTATGTAAAAAACACAAAGGACCTGCTATCCGATTTAAATCTTCCTTATACAACCGGTTACAACAAGATGCGTGTAAATCTGGCCAGCCTGGAAAACAGGGGATGGGAATTCTCCGCGAGTGCCTATCCGGTACGTACGAGGGATTTTTCCTGGAACACCATTGCCAATTGGTGGAAGAATGACAATAAAATTACCGACCTGGCAAAAGATGATTATGTGCAGAGCGGCTACTGGATGGTTGCAAAAGGAAAAGCTGCAGGACAATGGTATGGTTATAAAAATCAGGGGGTTTTTCCTTATGATGTGAGCAATGCTTATACGGAAGACTTTAAAACACTTTTAACTCCGGTATTAAGCAGGGACGCCGAAGGAAACGTGATTATCGGCTTAAACGGACAACCAATCCTGGAAAAATATCTGAATCCTGACGGGTCTGATTATACCGGTGAAGTAAAACAAATCAAACATGCAGGAGCCATCGCAGCCGGAGGAGATGTCATTTGGGAAAATCTACCCAATGCAAACGGAGAATACGATGATAAAATTGATGACAGTGATCGTCAGATATTGGGCAAAGCAACTCCCGACTGGTATGCATCCTGGAATAATATTCTGACATACAAGGAATTTTCGCTCTCTTTTAGCTTTTACTATAGCCACGGCGGACTCATATACAACAAGTTGAAGCAATATGTGACCACATGGGGAGGAAATACGCACAAGCAACATCCCGAATATATCCGGACCGGATGGAAATATCAGGGTCAGATAACCGACTGGTATGCACTGGATACGAGAGGTCGCAAAACGATGAACAGACAGGAACTGAACAGCCAATACCTGGAAGATGGATCCTTCTTACGATTAAAGAACGTGCGTCTGGCATATAATCTGAGTAATGAGATTTTAGAGAGGCTTCCATTCAATAGGGTACAAGCCTATATTTACGGCAATGATCTTTTAACCTGGACCAACTACACCGGATTTGATCCGGAAATTGGAGGCAGTGTACTGACTCCGGGCCGGGACAGCTCTGCTTATCCCCGTAAAAGAGAATTTGGCTTTGGAATAAATGTTGGTTTTTAATCTGTATAATAATAGATAAAATGAAAAAAAATATTATCGCAATAATTTGCAGCATATTCATCCTGGCTGGTTGTGACGATTTTCTGGATAGACAACCATTATCCGACATGTCACCTGGTACATTTTTTCAGTCGAAAGGCGATATGCGCACCTGGAATGCAGGCATTTACGATGCACTTCAATCAACTCTCCATCAAAAGCATCTCGATTGGGGAGATCTTCGCTCAGACAATTATCACACAACCGGTTACGAAAGTGCGAAAGTTTATATGAATGCCATGGAATCGACCATGGGCGAAACAAGCTGGCAGGATCTTTATACTACAATCAATCTTTGTAATATTGCCATTAAACGCTATCCGACAATACCACAGGTGCTGGAATCGGAAACCAATCCCTACTTGGGGCAAGCATATGGCATCAGGGCATTGATGTATTTTTACGGAATCAGAGTATGGGGCAGAGTTCCATTAATTATTGAACCATGGGAAGGTGATTTAACCCAGATTTCTGTACCCCGGAATTCAATTGAAGAAGTAAAAACACAGATCCTGAAAGATATTGATTTGGCGTTGGCAGCACTTGGTACTGATGTTTCCGATAAATTCTACTTTAACCGGGCAGCAGCCTATGCACTGAAAACAGATGTACATATGTGGTTTAAAGAGTATGAAGCAGCGTTGGCAGCTTCCAATTACTTTATCGGGAATTCCAATTTTTCACTGGTAAAAAATGAAACCGAATGGAAAGAGATTTTCACAAAACCGGCCTCTTCCAAAGAATCGATTCTCAACCTGGCATGGAGTTACGAAGCCGATGGAGCACACGGATGGGCACAGCGTGTAGGAGCAAACAATACCAACAATGGCTACAAGATGTCTCAGCAAATATTCGAAGAATTTGTGGACAGGTTAAGATCTGGTAATGGAAAAGATGCACGATTCTGGAACGATGTAGATACAGTGAAATTATATTATAACGGTCAACGTTTGCCTTTGACTTATGCAAACTGGACCACCTCCGGAATTGAAAAATGTACCAAATACAGCGTCATTGATCCCGACAGAGAATTCGATTCCAAAAATGGAGTATATAAATCATATTGGGCCATCTTATCGTCGTCGAATGCCGAACTTCAAATTCCAATTTATCGTCTGGCAGATGTTTTGTTGTTACGCGCAGAAGCATTAAACAAGACAGGTAAGCCAACCGAAGCTTTAAATATCGTGAATCAAATACGAAACAGGGTTGGTTATACAGCCGATTCAAAACTGGAAGTCGATATCGCCAATCAAACCGCAGTGGAAATGTTAATCCTGCAAGAGCGGCAGCTGGAGTTTATTGCCGAAGGGAAACGCTGGTTCGATTTGATGCGGACAGATCATCTGCTTGAAGTGATGGACCCCGTAATCAAAGCAAGGCAGGAAGCGGCAGGAGTTCAAGTAACCGGCTTTACACAGGCGGAAGAGGGTAAAAAATATATGCCCATCTATTATCGCGAATTTGAATCAAATACAGCATTAAAAGGCGACCAAAATCCTCCCTATTCTGAAGGATAGTTGATTTTTAAAAATTTACAGATATGTTGAAGATAAAAAAATTAAAAATAGCATTGATGGTATTATTGATACCATTCATCATGGAGAGTTGCGAGATCTTTGGACTGGAACTCCAACAGCCTTATGAATATGATTACGAAATCGGGGTGCCCGATAATCATGTCAACTTAAAGACGTTAGACTTTATCAAATCAAGACCCGATCTATTCAGCCTTCTGCTGGAAGCCATTGAATATGCCGACGCAGCCAGTCTTTATTCAGAGGCGAATGCAACTTATATTCTCCCTACGAACAAAGCTTTTAATTCTGAAACAGAATCGGACTTGAGTTATTTTCAGACACATAAACTGCTCTTTATTGAAAATGGAGATTCCCTGTTTGTTGCACCAAGTTCCATGAGTTTTTACCCCAAAGAACAGGTAAAGGAATTCTTGCTTTACCATATCGTCAAGGGTAAGTATACATGGAGCAACCTGCCGGCAGAGCCGACATGGTATGACACTTATGCTACTGCTGACACAGCAAAAGTAAACATGTATTTGTACAAAGACCGTAATCCCAATATTACTTTTAATAATTTTAACGGTCATTACAAAACAAACATCCGGCCGCGTACCTCCAATCTCTTATCGGATGAAGGTGCCTATATTCATGTGGTAGAATCCTGGTTAGACAGACCTACTTCGGATTTATTCAGATAAATAAAAACAAATATTAATATGAAACGAATAGATAAATTTATAATTGGCCTGCTTTTTATTTTCTGGCTGACTGGCTGTTCAGACGAAAGCTTTATAGAAATCGACTCGTTGAGCTCCGACGGGAACGAATTCTTTTGCAATCAGAAAGTGAAAATCTGGATGAATGTAAACTCAAGCGATCTGTGGCACACAGACTATGAGTGGAGTGCCGACGGAGGTACGCTTACCCAACCACAGGGATTGGATGAGATGACCTGGAAGGCACCCAATATTCCGGGAACCTATACCATCCGTTGTAAAGTAACCGTGGGAGACAAAACAGATATCAGAGAGAAAAAGATGTTCGTATCGAGTTACTTTTTCGAAAAGTTTGAAAAAGCACCCTATGCTTTCTCTGGGCAATCGAGCACATCACTCTCATTGCGGACTGAAACTGTGAACGGTCAGGTAAACGGTTGGCTCCGAGCCAATGTGAACTCTTCGAGCGAAGTTAATCGGTATCTGAATCGCTCCTTTGGTGATCCGGAGCTTAGTACACCTTTCTCTATCCGGGCAAGACTTGGATTTGAGTCGAATGCGCCCACACTTGAAACAATTAAGGTGGGCAACAAGACCGGAAATACGATGCTGGAGTATCAATTGAATTGCTTGAAAGATCCCGCATCGGAAACTGGGTTTGTAAACCGGATCTCATTTTCCTGGTATCCTACGAATGTTACTCCTGGATTTCCGGTTGTCCCGGTAGGCGGCATTTCGCCCGATGGTTCTACAACCTACAATTCGAAGGTTTCAATTCAGACAAGGAACACGTTGGGTCTGACCACTACGCAAGACTATTATTACACGATCAGCAAGATGTCGACCTTCACCAATAAAAATTACAAAAAGGTTGGAATGGCTGTTGATGAGAATTATCAGCTCCATGTCTTCATGGAAGGAGAGGAGGTTCTGACAACGCCGGTAATCAGTGAGCTTCGTACATTAAATCAGATGCAGGGAGGTATTTTTATCGACAACTGGCGGGTTATTTTTCCGAATGGAAATGGAGGGGCCAACAGGCCGATGCTCTATTTTGATGATGCTTACGCATCCACCACGGAATTATTAAAATAGGGTTTTATTCGAAAAGAGCAACAACCGGCCTTTGGGCTGTGAACTTTGGTATTCCCGTGATCCGGATGCACAGAATCATGTGCATCGGATCATGGAGAATTTTCCCTACTAAAATTGAACATGATTAAATTCAAACAGATGAAAACACAGGTATTATTGATAGGATTATTGCTCTGTTCCTCAATCCTTACAGCACAAGATGCAACGAGAGGTGTTATTTTATCGGAGAAAGGAAAACCTGTACGTCGGATGAGTGTATGGGTAAAAAATTCACTGGATGGGATCAAGACAGACAAACAAGGTGAATTTATCTTACAGGGACTGAACGAAAAAGACACATTGATTATATCCGTTTCAAAAAAAAAGGATGCCGTGATACCACTGTTCGAAAGAGGGGACTCTATCATCATTACATTGAAAAAGGATGAATTCATTCTGAAAGACAATTCAAAGGAATTCACCTACCCTTATTCAAACAAGACATTGCTGGCATTCAATCCAAACGTTCTTACCCGACGACAAATTGAACAGAGTGGCGCCAACTCACTGTATGATCTTTTGAGAGGAAATCTGCCGGGAGTAACTGTATCCGATGTCAATGGCAGCACCCTCGTAACCATTCGGGGAGGGAGCTCTTTTGATTTGAACAATGAACCGCTCTTCATTATAGATGGGGTTGAATATCGAAGTAGCTATGACGCTGAGCGATCTGTCAATGTGAACGATATTCAACAATTAGAGGTGTTGAGCGATGGGGCTATGTATGGAATTAAAGGGGCAAACGGAGCCATTGTAATCTCCACGAAGAAAAAATAATCATTGAGTTCCTAAAACTTATTCACAAATGTATCATTTACGATTTATACTGTTATTGGAGGTTTTGATTCCCACCTGTTTGTTTCCACAGAGCGAATGGGTCAGGATTGGGAGTAATCATCAATTGATATACAAGACTTCAGATAAGGGTGATAAGATAATGGACTTTTCTCATGCTGGGTATAGGGGTGGTGGCGTGGCAATTCCTGATATTCCGGTAAAAAAAATAATAAATCGGATTTCTGGTATTTCTGATTATACGAATCTTATTCAGGAAGCTATCGACGAGGTTTCTGCCCTGCCGTTGATAGAGGGATTCCGGGGAACGGTTTTGCTTGCTCCGGGAAAATATCCTTGCAGCAGGGCCATCACAATCTCCGAAGATGGCGTTGTGTTACGTGGTTCGGGCACCCATTCAAAAGAGAGCGTGATTGTGATGCAGGGCGATAAACATACAGCCATCGTGCTGAATAATGAAATCAGCAGAGGTACCGGTAATCGTTTGGGAACGGTAGATACAAACAAATTCAGTTATAAAATCGCAGACGATTATATTTCGGCTGGTGCTTCTTCTTTTACGGTTGAAAACGCTCTTGGACTCGCTTCAGGTGACAATATTGAAATATGTAAACCGGTTACTGAAAAGTGGATACAGTTCATGCAAATGGATAACCTGGTACGCGATGGAAAGCCGCAGACATGGATCAAAGCGGGTTCTTATATCATTACTGAACGTCAGATTTCAGCCGTCGATGGAAACAGGATTACCCTAACCGTACCGCTTGCAGATTCCTATGACTCCCGTTTTACCGATGATAACACAACGCTAGTGGTTGCAAACAATGTAAAACGCTTGAAAAACGCAGGGGTAGAAAACTTGCAGATTGTTTCTCCAGATCAGGCCGTGAATCATGTCGAGGCACTTTACTACGCTTTAAACATTCAGGGCGAAGATTGCTGGGCAAGAGATATTGATTGCATCGAAACCATGGAGAGTGTGCGAATTGGTGGACGCAGAATCACGCTGGAGCGGGTAAATGTAATCAGGAAGGCATTGCATGCGGGTTCTTCTAAACCGGCAGAATTTGCTCCAAATGGAGGCCAGGTACTGGTAAAAGATTGCTCGGTTGAAGGCGATAATATTTGGTTTGTCGCAGTGGGTGCTGGACAAACCGGACCTATCGTTTTCTTGAATTGTAAATTTAAAGGAAACGGTCGTATTGAAGGCCATCAGCGTTGGAGTACAGGCATGCTGTTCGACAATTGTATTTTACCAGACGGGGGAATCGATTTTAAAAACCGTGGCAGTATGGGATCAGGTCATGGTTGGGGGACAGCATGGTCGGTTGCCTGGAATTGTGAGGCAAAAAACTACGTGAATCAATTGCCTCCTGGAACCTATAACTGGGTTATCGGATCTACAGGTGAAAGATTACGTTTGCCAAGGCCTTTTGACAAGGAAGGTTTATTGCCGGAAGGAATTTTTGACTCTCACGGAAAACAAGTCGTTCCAAAAAGCTTGTACCTGGCACAACTGAAAGAACGATTGGGAGAGGATGCGATAACTTCCATTTTGTATTGATTAATAAAGATTCCTAACAAAATGAATAAAAAACATTCCATAATTTTTTTCGTGATCGTTTATCTCATTCCATTACTGGGTTATTCTTGTAATACGAAAGAAGTAAACGTGGATAATGAAGAAGAACAAACAGTTACCCCAGTTCTGACACTCAATATTAAGGGAGATGTCCAGATAGAAAGTGAAGCATCTGAATTTATTGTAACGATTCATTCAAACTCAGCCTGGACTGCTCAAATTGAACAAGAAGCAGCGGCATGGTTGTCTGAAAAAGCAACGACACGGGAATCACTCATCTTATCAGCCAAAGCCAATTCATTGGATGAGTCCCGTTCGGCTCTGGTTACAATCAAAATGAATAAATTTGATAAATTCGAAACATTTCGTGTTATTCAAAAAGGCAAAATAAATAATCCTGTGTCTGATGATCCAATCGCACTTGGATATACATTACAAAGTTCAATGCAGGGTTCTTCTTCATTGACAGACAAGGACTATACCCAGATTCATAACTATATGAGACAATATGGATGGGATTATTCAGAACATCCGAATTCGTCTGATTTGGATCATAAAGATGGCACACACTGCCTGAATATTTACGATGAAACACTGAAACAACATGTGTTCCAATTTATTTCTCATGTCAACCCGTTTTTGGATGGTGATAGAGGAAAACTGGAAGACAGGCAGCGAAATGAAATGAAGTCCCAGACTTCTAGCAGTTGGTATAAAATAAACGGCAATTGGGATGAGCGGCAATGGTTGGAATGGAAATTTAAGATACCGAAAGGATTTCGTCCATCAACCAGTTTTTGCCACATTCATCAACTAAAAGCGCAGGAAGGCAATAACGGATCTCCCCTCATCACCATCACGCTACGTGGAAGTAACGACGGTACAAACAGAAGAGTCCAAGTAATCCACACCGGAGATGTTTCTGCAACAAACAAAGGTACCCTTGTTGACAACATTCCCATGGAGGAGTTTGAAGATGAATGGGTACAGGTACAGGAAGAAGTACACTATACCCACAACGGTTTCTTCCGGATTAAAATTATCCGGATAAGAGACAATAAAGTATTAATTGATTATTCAATAAACAACATTGATCTGTGGCGAAAAGGCGCCACGAATATTCGCAACAAATTTGGCATTTACCGTAGCTACGGAAAAACATTAAGCGATCCGAACGATAGACCAAGCAATGGGATAAAAGATGAATCGCTTCTTCTGGGAGACTTTTACTTATACGAAAAAAACACAAATCCGACCCCCCAGCCGTATGATTGAGAAAAAGGAATAATGGATGCAATAAACTGACTTATTTTTAGAGGACAATCATTTATTTAGGTCGATCTAAATTTTATTAATCAATTTTCTACCCGGAGAATCAGCACAGTACAGCATAGTATAACTTCGATAATGAATGATAGATATAAAAACGTCAAAGATAAATTTATCGTGGATTAATAACAAAAGGAGAATAAAAAATGATAAATCATGAATTATAGTAACACAAAAAACAAAATGGCATGAAAGAGAAACTATTATTTAATGCAATGAAGGGTATTTTGTCCATTTTTCTATGGATTATATGCATGGTTGCGTTTGGTCAGAACGTAACGGTAAAAGGAAACGTGGTTGATGAAAAAGGTGATCCACTCCCTGGGGTGACCATTACAGTAGTAGGCTCTCCAAGAGGAGTGATTACGGATGTAGATGGAAATTATTCCATTGATGTTAATTCAACGAATGAACTCATGTACACTTTTGTTGGAATGGAGTCACAAACGATCAAAGTGGGAAGCCAAAAGGTGATAAACGTAGTGCTGGCAGAAAAAACAGATATGCTGGATGAAGTAACGGTTGTAGCCTTCGGTACCCAAAAAAAAGAAAGTGTTTTATCGTCGATTTCAACAATTAAACCATCGGAATTGCAGGCGCCGACTAGCAACTTAACGACGGCTCTTGCAGGAAGGATTGCAGGAATGATATCTTATCAGCGAAGTGGTGAACCGGGACAAGACAACGCAGATTTCTTCATCCGTGGCGTTACAACCTTTGGATATAAAAAGGATCCGTTAATTTTAATTGACGGTATAGAATTAACCTCTACCGATTTATCCAGACTTCAGGTGGATGATATCGCCAGTTTTTCAATCATGAAAGATGCTACAGCTACCGCTTTGTATGGAGCACGCGGCGCAAATGGTGTTATTCTAGTAACGACAAAAGAAGGGATGGAAGGAAAAGCAAAAATATCAGCTCGTTATGAATTGTCGGCCTCCTCACCCACCCAAAAAACAGAATGGTCTGATCCTATTACCTACATGCGCTTACAAAATGAAGCAGTAATGACGAGAGACCCACTTGGAATTGTTATTCATAGTCCACAAAAAATAGAAAATACTGAACTAGGACTCAATCCGAATGTTTTTCCTGCGGTAGACTGGTATAACGAACTTTTCAAGACAACTACAATAAATCAGCGGGCCAATTTTAACATAAGTGGAGGTGGAAATGTAGCGAAGTATTATATTGCTGCTTCTGTATCGAAAGATCAGGGATCCCTAAAAACCTCCAAACTAAATAATTTCAATAACAATATCGATCTGATAAAATACCTACTCAGATCAAATGTCAATGTAAATGTAACGAAAACGACAAAAGCAAATGTTCGTCTCCATGCCACGATGGATGATTATTCAGGTCCTATCGATTCCGGCAACACACTCTACAGAAAGATCACCCAAACAAACCCAGTTTTATATCCACCTTATTATCAACCGGATGCTGCAAACGAAACAACACCCTATGTGTTGTTCGGAAATTACGAAAATGGGGACTATCTTAATCCGTATGCCGATATGGTGAAGGGATACAGAGATACCAAGACCTCATTAATGCTTGCACAATTTGAATTATTACAAGATCTGAGTCTGATTACTGAAGGATTAAAACTCCGCGCCATGTTTAATACAAACCGAAGGTCTGAGTATGGAATAAGGCGATCTTACAATCCTTACTATTTCACAGCGACCAATTATGATCCCCTGAAAGATACATATGTTTTGAATGCGCTGAATCCCAACAGTGGAACCGATTATTTGACAACTAGTGAAGACAGGAAAAATGTAATCACGAATACCTATTTCGAAACCGCACTCAACTACGATCAAACTTTTAATGAAAAGCACGGAGTAAGCGGTATGTTGGTGTACACCATGAGAGATGAGTTAACATCAGTGAATGCAAGCAACTTACAAAGATCATTACCTGCCAGAAATATTGGATTGGCAGGACGATTTACCTATGCGTATGATGATCGCTATTTTTTGGAAGCTAATTTCGGTTACAATGGTTCTGAACGCTTTGCAAAAAAAGAGCGTTTCGGGTTTTTCCCCTCGGTGGGTTTGGGTTACATTATTTCTAATGAACCTTTCTGGACACCGGAGCTCGAAAAAACAATTTCCAAATTAAAGTTTAAAGCCACATACGGTTTAGTTGGAAATGACGCAATTGGAAGTTCAGACGAAAGATTCTTTTATTTATCAGAGGTCAATATGAATAACTCCGATTATTCTTATACATGGGGTTCCATGTATAATTATTCGAGAAACGGGGTATCAATAGTAAGATATCCAAATGAAAATATTACCTGGGAAACTTCCAAAAAAACAAATCTGGGTCTTGAGTTGGGGTTATTCAACAAGTGGGAACTACAACTGGATATTTATAGAGATGACAGATACAACATTTTGATGGATCGTTCTTCCATTCCAACAACAATGGGATTATCCACTGGTATTAAAGCAAATGTAGGGAAAGCAGTAAGCAAGGGAATTGATCTTTCACTCGACTATAATCAGTATTTTTCCAACGGTTTTTGGGTGACCGGAAGAACAAATTTCACCTATGCTCATAGTGAATTTAAAGTATATGAAGAGCCGGACTACTCCCACACACCTTGGCGATCAAGAGTTGGATATTCCCTGAGCCAACAGTGGGGTTATGTCGCAGAAAGGCTTTTCGTTGACGAGAAAGAGATACAAAACTCACCCGTACAAACTTTTGGCGATTATCTAGGAGGCGACATAAAGTATAAAGATATTAATGGCGACGGACAGATTACCTCCATTGATATGGTTCCGATAGGTTACCCAACAAGTCCTGAAATTGTTTATGGTTTTGGCGCCTCTTGCGGGTGGAAAGGTATTGATGCATCTTTTTTCTTCCAGGGTTTAGCGAGGGAATCATTTTGGATTGATTATGCGAAAGTTACCCCCTTTGTCGACACTGGAGATTTCAGTCAAAACTCTCAAAATCAACTATTAAAAATCATTGAGGAAAATCACTGGTCGGAAGAAAATCGGAATTTATATGCACTGTGGCCCAGATTGTCCACTACAGTAATCAACAATAATAGACAGCGCAATACCTGGTTTATGAGGGACGGTTCTTTTTTGCGGTTAAAATCTGTTGAACTGGGATACTCTTTGCCTGACTCATTTATCAAAAATTACCATATTAGCAGTCTCAGAATATACTATAGTGGGCTCAACTTATTAAGTTTCAGTAAATTTAAACTATGGGATCCCGAAATGGCAGGAAATGGTTTTGACTATCCTGTTCAACGTGTGCATAATATTGGTATTAACTTGTCATTTTAAAAACTAGATGGTTATGAAAAATAATTATTTATTACTGTTTGTTTTACTGTTTATTGCTTCTTCCTGCGAAAATTTTCTTGATGTTGTACCGGAAAAAGTAGGTACCATAGATTATGTTTTCAGAGACCGGAGGAGTGCGGAAACTTTTCTGGCCACCTGCTACTCCTATATGCCCAGACACGAATATCAAAGTCAGTCGCCCGGAAGATTTATGGGGGACGAAATTACCACTTATTATAGAAACCGGGGTGATGACGTCAAAATAACACTTGAAGGAAACAATGTAACCAGTCCTTACATCAATTATTGGGATGGAGGTGGAGGTGTTTCTTCGAACAAGGGTTTATTCAGAGGGTTGAGAAGTTGTAATGAGTTTCTCGACAACATTGATATGGTGAGAGATCTCGATTCCTATGAAAAAAGCAGGTGGATTGCCGAAGTAAAATTTTTGAAAGCATATTATCATTGGGTACTTGTGCAACATTACGGAGCAATTCCACTTATAAAGGAAAATCTACCTATCTTCGCTTCTCCCGAGGAGGTGAAGGTTTTTAGAGATCCATTGCATGAATGTATTGATTATATTGTTTCCTTGCTTGACGAAGCGATTCCGGAATTACCAGAAAAAGTTGATGCCGAGGTTACCGAATATGGCAGAATCACAAAACCTATTGCAGCTTCTTTGAAAGCCAAAATATTGGTTCATGCTGCAAGTCCCTTTTACAATGGAAATGAAAGCTATAAAAATTTTGTGGATAGCAGAGGCATTCAATTATTATATTCTCCCTACGATGCTGCAAAATGGGAAAGGGCCTTAACAGCCTGTAAGGAAGCCATCGAAATTTGTGAGACAGCAGGTTTCACGTTATATCATTATGCTATTCCTTATGGACTTAATATTTCCGATTCTACCCGTTTGATCTTGCAACCCAGCAGAATAGTCACTGAAAAGATGAATCCCGAAATTATCTGGTCACAAGTAACAGTTGATTCAAAGCATGTCCAATTTGATTGTATTCCGGCGATTTCCGGCGATTTCAGAACTGCACGTGTAAATGTCGAGGCAACGCCTACATTATTTACTGCTGAAAATTTCTATTCATCACATGGCGTTCCGATTGAAGAAGATGTGGAATGGGAAGCAAAGGATTGGTATGCTAACAGATATCAGGTAACAACATCTGATGAAAAGCATCGGTTAATGATTGAAGAAAATTTTCAAACTCCCCGCTTACATCTGAATAGAGAATTAAGATTTTACGGTAGCGTGTCCTTCGATGGCGCACGTTGGTTTGGTGGAGGTATTGCAAATCCCTCGGAAGGAAACCAATATACAGTGAGGGCTAAAGCAGGAGACCCGACCAACAATCCAGCCGGAAGAAATGGACAGCAATACTATTCACCCACGGGATATTTTATCAGAAAATTGGTATCACATAATACCGTTGCACCCAATGGTTCATTTACAGAAGAAAAATATTTCTGGCCGCTGATGCGAATAGCCGATCTTTACCTGTTGTATGCCGAAGCTTTAAATGAAACAAAGACTGCACCTGACTCCGAAGTATACAAATATCTAAATATGATCAGAGAAAGAGCTGGTTTAAAAAGTATTGAAGAAAGCTGGACAAACTATTCAAAGTATCCTGATAAATTTAAAACAAAGGATGGAATGCGCGATATCATTCATCAGGAAAGATTGATTGAGTTAGCGTTCGAAGGAAATTATTATTATGATATCCGGAGATGGAGCGGTGGCATCAAAAGAGATCGTTACGACATAATGACCCAATTAAATACACCAATTAAAGGCTGGAACATTGATGGTATGGAAACAGATGATTTTTATCAGATAAAAACAGTATACACGCTCAAATTTGGATTACGCGATTATTTATGGCCAATTAAGGAAAGCAATCTGACTCAAAATACGAATTTAGTCCAGAATCCCGGTTGGTAGTTTTTTGAATTTAATAAATGATAAATATGAAAAAATATATTCATCTGCTATTGATAATATTCTTTTTAATTTCTTGTCAGGAAGAATATATAGGTCAATACCCGGTTGATTCAACGATCCCGGGGAAAGTAACAAACGTTGAAGTTATTGAACAGTTTAGTGGTGGTGTCACTATTCGTTACAACATACCCAATGACGATGATCTTCTTTATGTGAAAGCAAGCTACAAATTAGATGATGGAAGATCAATGGAGGTAAAATCCTCATTGTATACCAATACAATGGACATAGTCGGTTTTGCCAAGGAAGAGGAAAGGACAATAGAGCTAAGAAGTGTGGATAGAAGTCAGAATGAGTCAGAATCGGTAATGGTGAAAGTAACACCCAAAAGGTCTCCTATTTTTGATGCTTTTGAGTCTTTGGTTGCCAAAAGTGATTTCGGAGGAATACAATTGAAATGGTTAAATGCAGCAAAGGCCGATTTAACTATTATGGTCTCTAAGCCGGTCAAAGGTTCATCTCTGACTGAAAACGTGCAAAACTTTTACAGTGCATCGCAAAATGGTCTTGGATACGTTCGGGGATTCCCGGTAGGAGAACAAAAGTTTATTTTCCAAATCAAGGATCGGTGGGGTAATATAACAGATACTGTATCAGGGTTATTCTATCCAAAGTACGAAGAGGAAGTCGACCGCAAAACCTATTGGAAACGATGGAATGGTGATCCATCAATTCCTTATAAACGATATTCCAGCTCCTATGAAATCGAAAAAATGTGGGATTTAAAAACAATGGCCTATACAAGTTCCAGCAATTTCTTCCATGGTCCGGCGGGGGTATCCTTTCCGATAAGATTTACGTTTGACATGCAACAAACATACACATTGAGCCGACTAAAACTCTTTCAAAGAGGAAATACATGGGCGTATGAACATGGAAATCCGAAAAAATTTAAAATTTACGGACATCCACTTTCATCAGCAAGATTAACTGAAACAGATCCGGAGAAACAATGGCACCTTTTAGGATCATTTGAATCGGTTAAACCTTCTGGACTTCCTTTGGGACAACGGACACAAGAAGATATTGACAAAGGGGCCAATTTCGGCGAAGATTACAATTTTGACATCGATCTGGCAATTCCTGTGCGTTACATCATGTTTGAAATTGAAGAAACGTGGGGAGCCACTGAAATGTTTCATATTTCGGAATTGGCATTTTGGGGAGAACCTTCTAATTAATTTGTAACGTCACAAATTTCAATGAAAACAAAATGAAAACAAAAATAACAACTATCTTATCAGTAATTATCTTGATACTTGTTTCGGCATGTTCAGATATGAACGAATTGCATGATAAATACTTAATTAACGGAGAAACAATTTATATCGCCAAATTCGACTCGATGTATCTTTACCCGGGACGGGAGCGAGCTATGTTAAAATATTGGCTATCAGATCCAAAAGCACAGAAATGTGTAATTAAATGGGCATTGGGGACAGATTCCATTATAAAGGATATTCATGTTACCCCGTTAAACCAACCTGGTTATCTGTTTATAGAAAATCTAAATGAAGGTAGTATTAGTTTCGATATTATCAATAGAGATGCGAATTACAAATTTGCTTCCGTAAAGGATAGTTATACCCTCACCGTGTATGGTGACAATTTTCAGGCGACATTACTGAATGTTTCTATCAAAAATCTCAAATACAACACTTTGAAGTCGGAGATAAGTTACACTTGGTCTGGCAGTTACGACAACTCTATTGGCTATCAATTAAAATATACTAACAATTTGGGTATATCAGTCGATACGTTGTTATCGGAAGCAAACAGGAATATTATTTTAAAACAATTTCCTGCCGGTGGTTCTTTTGAATATCGTACGCTTTATTTACCGGAACCTACTGCAATTGATACATTCTACACGGATTTCAAAAAAGTTGTAGTCCCTTAAATATCTTTAAAGAATTCAGGTAAGATCTGCTCTTACCTGAATTCTTTCCAAAAAAACTGTCACCTGTGTTAAGAACGACCAGATTTTTGTATGAAAATTGTAAAGATTTTTTTGTTGATAATATTTTGTTGTTCAAACGTTTTGGTTAATGCCCAACAAAGCCGGGTCACAACTCCCGGAATTATTGTTGGAAAAGTTATCCTATCAGAAGACGGATTACCTGTGCAACAAGCGACCATTCAATTATTGAATGCAAGGGACAGTTCTGTAGTTGTGAGCACTGCATCAGACAAAGAAGGGACATTTAAGTTAGATCAAGTGAAACAAGGCGATTACATTTTAAAGGTCTCCTTTATCAGTTTTGAAACTTTTTTTTATAATATTCAAGCAGGAAGTTTTATTGGCAAAGAGATCGTCATCCCAGATATCGAATTGCAAGAATTGTCAATCATGCTCTCAGACGCTGTTGTAGTTGGCAAAATGCCAGATGTTATCGTAAAAGAAGACACACTGGAATACAATCCTGCATCTTACCGGCTGCAGGGAAATGCTGTCGTGGAAGACTTGTTAAAAAGGTTGCCCGGAGTAGAAGTTGATATGAACGGTCAAATAACTGTTGGAGGAAAAGAAATAAAAAGAGTAATGGTGGACGGAGAAGATTTCTTCGGAAATGATCCGACGATGACTACAAAAAATTTAGGAATAGAAATCATCGATAAACTACAAATCATCGATAAAAAGTCAGATTTGGAGGAATTAACCGGTATCGATGATGGAGACCGTGAGGTAGTAATAAATATCACCATAAAGAAAGACAAAAAAAAAGGTTGGATCAATAATATTGAAGCTGGCGCAGGAAATTTAGTGAGAGATGTATCCCGGGATAATATTCGCTATGTTTCCAAGACAATGTTCAACAAATTTAGTGGGGATAACAAATACAGTTTTATTGTGAATGCAAATAATAACGCGGAGAGAAGAGAAGGTATCACTTCCTCAAATTCATTTGGGTTAAACCTGATCAATGTCTTCAGTAAAAAATATAAAATGACAGGGAGTATTGCATTCAATACCGAAGATAATTTTGTACAAAACAATAGTTTTAGGCAAAACATACTGGCTGATAGCATTTCTTACAGAAATAGTCAATCTGAGTCACAAAGCAACAATCACAGTATATCTGTCAATTATCGGATGGAGTATAAACCTTCATCTTCAACTACATTATTATTTACACCCCGCATTGCTTATACGAACTCACTTTCAAACGATACATCCTATACGGCTACCATGGCCGGAGACGTAAATCGGACAGAAGTTAACAACAGTTCCCGTAAAGGATCAAATAATTCAGATAACATCAGATTATCAGGGAGATTGATTCTCTCACAACGTTTTTCAAAAAAAGGGAGAAAAGCTACTTTGAGCTTACAAGGAAATTATAATAATAATGACCGTTTAGGCAGAAACATATCTGCAAGTAATTTCTTAAAGCGACCGGATAGGAATAAATTACTAAATCAAGAATCAGTTACTATTGCTAGATCAATTGGATATACAGTAAACGCTTCTTATGTTGAACCCGTTCTTTATTCTAGTTTCTTGCAACTTGCTTATACATTGAGAAACAATGAGAGTGAAAACTTAAAAAACACATTTGATTACGATCCTCTGACACAGGACTTCACATCTTTGAACAAAGATTACAGTAAAAGTCTGCAAAACGATTTCGTTAATCAGACTTACTCTTTCAGTTTTAGATCTTCAAAACCAAAATACAATTATAGTATAGGATTCAACATTGAACCTTCACTAATTAAAAGTAAAAGCTATATTGAAAATGGTATTACACAGGGAATTGACTCCATTCTTCATGATCCGGGCGGCAGAAATATTATTAATTACGTTCCCACAACTGACGTTGTTTATCGGTTTGGAAAGCAAAATAATATTCGATTTACTTATCGGGGTAAAACAGCACAACCTTCCATCACACAACTGGATCCGACAGAGAATATCACAAATCCCCTGAATATCCGTTCGGGAAATCCGGACCTGTTGCCTTCTTTTTCGAATGATTTCTCCTTTCAGTTAAACTCTTTCAATAGGGAGAAACAAAAATCATTGAAAGCAACATTAAATTATTCATTTATCATGAATGAGATCATTAACAAAACAGAATATGAGGCCAATACAGGAGTTCAACAAACATTTCCAGTCAATCAAAACGGAATATGGAATACCAGCGCTTCATTGCTGTACAGTACTCCCATTGATAAAGCAAAAATACTTCAATTCAGCACAAACACCGATATTTCGTATCACAATCAAATCGGTTATTTATCGTTAAAAAAAGACAATGAAATGATGAATGTGGCTAAGACATTCAATTTACGTGAAAATGTAAGTATCAGTTATCGCAAACTGTGGTTATTTATTCAGATGCGAGCTATTGTAAGATATTCTTCCACAATTAATTCGATAGAAGAAAAGAAGAATCTGGAAGATGTGAATTATCGAGCCATATTGAATACCCAGGTTTCTTTACCATCAGACTGGATAGTGCTATCCGGAATTCAGTATTCGGGACAAACAGGTCTCAGTTCAGGATATAACAAAAAGGAAACTCTCTGGGATATTGAAATCAGTAAAAAAATATTGAAAACGAAACAAGCCACCCTTCATTTTAAATGGACGGATATATTGCAACAGAAATTGAGTATCAGAAGAAGAGTAACGAGTAATTACATTGAAGATTCTCAATCAAATGTGCTCACTGGATACTTTTTGTTGACATTTTCTTATCGCTTCAATAGTATGGGTGGGAGACGGAGTAACAACTAATAAGAAAGAATTATCAAAACTATTAAATACGTTGAGATGGATAAATTTGTGTTCAAACTATCAACTTTACTGCTGATCTGTCTAATCGGAGGAGCCTGCTCTTCAAAAACTGATTTTGCAGTGTCTTCACCGGATGACAAAATTACTGCCATTGTAAAGTACGACAAAGAACAGGGAACTGTTCATTACATCGTGCAAAACAGAAAGCAGGAAATAATCTCATCCAGTTCGATGGGTATTTCCACCAGTCTCGGCGATTTTACGTCGGGAATGAAATTGAAAGGGTCTTCGACAAAAACGATTGATGAAACATATCACCTTCCCCAGGGAAAAGTTTCTACCTACCGGAATCATGCGAATGAGCAAACCTTGACTTTCAGTAAAAACGGACAACAATTGAACATTGTATTCCGGGTATATAACGATGGAGTCGCCTATCGCTACGAAATACCGGGTGAAGGCAATATTGAATTCAGCGGTGAAAGCAGTTCCATTAATCTGGCTGATACGAATCTCACCTACTACGGACAAAACCATCCGAACAGGTATGGATATGAAAGTACGTTGGGTCCGATTGACGGTGAACAGATGTCCAATCCCGTGCTGGCTCATCTGAAGGATAAAAATCATTTTGTGTTGATGGGACAGGCGGCAACCTATGGCAATTATGTACAAACCCACTTTCAACGATCAGCTAACCGGTTCACTTACAGCTATCCGCTGGATCAGGAAAAAATTGGTCCCGTACATTCTACCCTACCCTTTCAATCTCCCTGGAGAATGGCCATCATTTCCCCCGAAACCCCCGGGAAAATTGTGGAATCTTATCTGGCTGAAAATTTGAATCCTCCTACCAATCCAGCCTATCTGAATCAGGATGGCACCATGAAAGACTGGGTGAGACCGGGACGTGTCATGTGGGATTTTATTGCCAGGGATGGAGACAAACCCCGTATGTGGATTGATGCGGTTGACGAAATGGGTTGGGAATACTACATGGCTGATGCCGGATTCGCAAACCGCTGGGGTGGAAGCGACTCCGTATTGAACGTCGTTGAATATGCCGACGCAAAGAATGTGGGAGTGATAGGATGGGCACATACCCGTGAATTCGATACTCCTGCCAAAGCCGACTCAACCATGAAGAGATACGCAGACTGGGGACTAAAAGGAGCTAAAATTGACTTTTTCGACAACAATACACTCAGTGATAATCCCCGCGACTGGAGAGACTACGAAGATACACAGCAAAGTTTGCAAATGAGAGACTGGATCTTTCAATTAGGTATCAAATACTCGTTTCTTCTCGAGCTGCACGGAAATACCATTCCAACAGGTGAACGCAGGCAATTTCCGAACCTGATGACGCTCGAAGGAGTAGATGGCATGGAAAGAAGAACAAAACCAGCTGCAAACGATCTTACCATTCCGTACGTCAGAAATGTAATGGGTCCGGTCAGTTATACGGTCATCCACTTTGAACGGTCTCCAGGCACACATGCCTATCAGTTAGCCATGCCCATTGTGTACGAAGCCGGCCTGATGATCTATGCGGAACACGGAAAAAAACTTCTTGACTGGCCAGGAAGAGAGCTGATTAAAGATATCCCTTCAACATGGGATGAGATAAAATATATTGAAGGAATGCCAGCCAGCCATATCGTGATTGCACGCAGAAAAGGCAATGAATGGTATATCGGCGGAATGACAGACGAAGCACGTACCATTGATATCCGACTCAATTTTTTGGATAAGGGAAAAAGATACGATGCATTCATTCTCAGTGATGAGACGCACACCACAATGAAAAAAGAATTGAAACAGGTCACCAACAACGACAGCTTATCATTCAATCTTTTGGAAAGGGGTGGTTTCGCGTTGCGATTAACCCCTAATAAATAAATATACTATGAGATTGAAAAATCTATATGCTTTTGGTCTTATTTTCTATCTTGTGTCTGCAGAAGTTCAAGGTCTGAATAACGAGCAAAGTGAGGTAGATTACCCGCTGATAGTTTCTTCCGCCGATTTAGTATACAAAACTCCGGTATCGACAAGTGAGGAAGGACTTCCTATTGGCAACGGAGTGATGGGGACATTGCAATGGACCACCCCAACCTCAATCCGGTATCAGCTGAACAGGACAGATGTATTTGGAAATAATGCCGAAAGCAATAATTTCTATGAGCGACACACGGATTATTGCGGTGGCATAGGGTTTATAGACATCGATTTCCCAAACTATAACGACTTGTTTTCCGGAAATGAATTTATGCAGCACTTGTCATGTTATACAGCCACCATAGCGACCAAAGGAAAGCATGTAAATACCGAGACTTTTGTGTGGAGCGATGAGGATGTGATGGTGATGAATGTGGCATATGATGAATCCTCTCCCGTTGTCGTTCATTTAAGGTCTTTACGACCCTTAATCACGAAAACGGGAGACCATTCTGCCACCTCATCGCTGAAGAATGGAGAGGAAAACACAATCCTGCTCTTGCAAACATTCAAAGAAGAAAACTTTGTTTGCAAGACGGCTGTTGCCGTGAAGATAGTAGGTGTCCCGTCTAAATCGAGATTCGCAAATGAAACGGATATCACTTTAACGACAATCCCGGAAAATGGAAACGATTTTCAGGTATACGTGGCAAGTGTAGCTTCATTCAACGAAGATGCGGATGTGGAGAAGGAGGCGATACAAAAACTTCAAAGAGCAACAGGATTGGGATATGATGCTGTTTTATCGCATCATCAGCAGTGGTGGAAATCATTCTGGGAAAAATCATTCGTCAAACTGCATAGCAGTGATGGTGTTGCCGATAAAATAATGGAAAATTACACCTACTTTTTATATGTGATGGGATCTTCTTCCCGGGGTGCTTATGAACCCAAATTCAATGGCATGTTATGGACGACAGGCGGTGATGCACGTAAATGGGGTAATCTGTTTTGGGGAGCGAACCAGAGCTGTTATTACAACGGGTTATTTCCAACAAATCGTCCTGAATTAATGAGACCGTTGTTCGACATGTATACACGCATGTATGCCTCCCTTGAGCGCGCCGCCGTGCAACAATGGGACAGCAAAGGAATCTTTATTCCTGAAACTGTAGGATTCGACGGCCTACCGGAATTATCGGATGAAATTGCACAGGAGATGCAAGATCTGTACTTGCTGAGAAAACCGTGGGAAGAAAGATCCGATCAATTTGGAGAATTTGCAAAAACAAAAATGCCATTCAACAGCCGATGGAACTGGAAGCAGGACGAAGGCTGGAAAGATGGCAACTGGCATTTCTCAGATAAGGGAGGTGGCCCTTTCGGACATGTCACACATATTTTTTCCAGGGGGGCTAAAATTGCCTATCAATACTGGTTGTATTACGAATACACCCAGGATAAGAGATGGCTCAGAGAGCGTGCCTATCCGATGTTAAAGGGGGTAGCAGAGTTCTATCGGAACTTCCCTCATCTAAAAAAGGAGAATGACGGCAAATATCATATCCGGCATGTGAATGACAATGAATCGGTATGGGACGGACATAATACGGTGGAAGAAATTGCGTCCATGATGGGAATTCTTCCGGTTGCCATGCGTGCTGCCGAGATTCTGGATGTCGATATCGATTTACGTGAACAGTGGAATGAAACCTTGGTGAACCTGTCTCCACTGCCTTTAAGTAGCGCGCATCCCGAATTAAGCGGCAAACCGGTTACATTTGTCCGATCTCTCCTCCCGGTACTGAAAGGCCCGGCCTCCCGCATTCCCGATCCCAACACCATGCCTGTCTGGTTTTTCGATTTATACACGTTGGAATCCGCAAACCAGGAAATGATGCAAATAGCCCAAAATACGTTTGATGCCTATTTCCCTACCGGGATAAATAAGGATTCTCCCGTATATGTTCTGTCCAAACTTCCGGTTACCGGGGCTCAACTCGGACGTGCAGACGCAACAAGATATCTGATTCCCAATCAGATTGAAACCGGGGAAACAGAAATACTGAGAAACCGGATGGACCTGCGCGAAGGCTTTCAGACCACAGGCGTTCAACGCCTGGGCCGTGCAGCAGATGCACTACACAATGCATTGTGTCAAAGTATCCCGGCCTCACCTGGAAAGAATCCGGTGATTCATCTGTTTCCTGCCTGGCCAAAAGAATGGGACGCTCATTTTAGCTTGTTGGCACGGGGTAATTTCATTGTTACATCCAGCATCGATCAAGGTAAAATTGAGTTTATAGAGATTAAATCGAATTCGGGTTCAGAATGCAATTTACGCAATCCCTGGGAAAACGGAAAAGTAACCATTTACAAAAATAAAAGGAAGATTTTGGAGACAACTGACAGGCTTATCTCAATTCCGACAAAACCGCAAGACGTATTGTATTTTGTGAATAAATAATGCATCCTGGATTATCAATATGATTAAATTTTATCGAAAATGAAAAAAATAATGCTGTTGTTACTTTTAATGTATTCATGCACCATTTATTCACAGCATATTGCAAATAAATGGTCGGATAACTACAATCCTGCTAAAATAGGATTGCTTGTTTCGAACCGTTTCGTGGAGAGTCCGCACAATAGCTTTCGCCCCCCCACTCCACCAAAGTCGATCACTTATCCCGAAGTGTGCGCCTGGTACGGGGCTTTGCGATTTGCAAAAGTCACCAAAAACGATGCGTTATTGAATCAGCTCGACGACCGTTTCAAGCACTTGATCAACAACGAAGATCAGTTGATACCCAAGCCGGCACATGTGGACAATACGGTTTTTGGTGCGGTTCCTTTCGAGCTTTATATGCAAACCAAAGAAAAAAGATATTTGAATATTGCCCTCCAGATAGCAGATGCTCAGTGGAAGATACCCGAGAATGTTACTCCCGAAAAAGCTGCAGCGTACAAAACACTGCTGGATAATAACCTCACCTGGCAGACACGCTACTGGATCGACGATATGTTTATGATTACCATGGTGCAGACGCAGGCTTACAGGGCAACGGGAGACAAGAAATATATCGACAGAACTGCTTATGAAATGTATGTCTACCTGGATACCCTGCAGCAGGCGAATGGCCTGTTTTACCATTCTCCCGATGCCCCCTTCTTCTGGGGACGCGGAAATGGCTGGATGGCAGCAGGAATGACTGAACTGCTTATTTCTTTGCCTGAAGATAACAAATACAGAACACCCATTATGGCATCTTATCTGAGAATGATGGAAAGTTTAAAAAAATATCAGAAACCATCCGGTCTTTGGGGGCAACTTATTGATGACAAGGAGGCGTGGGACGAAACTTCCGGCTCAGCCATGTTCACTTATGCAATGATTGTGGGCGTTAGGCGGGGTTGGTTAGATAGAAAAACGTATGAACCGATAGTTGAAAAAGCATGGCCTGCACTGGTAAATCATATCAATTCAGAAGGAGATATTGATGAAGTGTGTGAAGGAACAAATCGCAAAAATGACCGTCAATATTACCTCGACAGAAAAAGAAAAATAGGCGATATGCACGGGCAGGCTCCCATTTTATGGTGTTCAGCAGCACTATTGGAAGAATTATAATCAAAAGGATGATCAAAATGAAAAAAAATAAAATCAGACTTAGTATTCTCTTTTTACTGTTGTTTTTGCCATTTACGGTAAAATCTCAGCAATATGAAAGCATCAATGATTATCTTTCTCCGGCGGTAAAAAATGGAGGTTTTTCCATGGATGATTACATTCTCTGGTGCCCCACGGTGATAGAAGTAGATGGAACGTACCATATGTTTGCTTCCCGCTGGCCGGTAAAATACGGACTGGGGGGTTGGACCAAGTATTCGGAATGTGTCAGGGCAACTTCCAAAAACTTATATGGCCCTTATGAATTTCAGGAAGTGGTTTTACAAAAGAGACCGGATGCATGGGACAATTCTCGCGTTCACAACGTGAAAATCGTAAGGGCAAAAGACAAGTTTGTGCTCTACTACATCAACTCGGCTAACCAGATCGGGTATGCTGAAGCCGATAAAATAACTGGTCCGTGGACGAGAGTGGATGAACCGATTCTCCGTTTCAGTAATCCTGCACCGCTTATTCGGGAGAATGGAAGCGTTTATATTTTTGGCCGTTTGCGCGATGCGGAAGACAAAAACAGGGGGTTGGCCGCCGTTGCGTCCTCATACAAGGGTCCCTATTCGCTGGTTGAAGAAGGGAAAAATCTTCTTCCCAACGACTATGAATTGGAAGATCCCACAATCTGGTGGGCAAACAATCAGTACAACATCATCTGCAACGACTGGAAAGCAAAAGCCACGGGAGTGACCAAAGGTGGAGCACAATATTACTCAAAAGACGGCGTGACCTATCACCTGGTGTCGCAAAAGCCGATCTTCAACCGAAATGAACCGGTAGTTTATGATGACAGCTCAGTGGAAAAATTTGCAAGAATAGAACGTCCCTTTGTCTTTACAAATGAAAAAGATGAAGTTATTGCCTTGTTTACTGCCAACTTATACCCCGATTCTTTGGGAGGTAGAGCAAAAATTGTTGTGCATCCAGTCAAGAAATATTATCCTAAAAAATTGAAATCAACCAAAAAGAATAAATAATTGATATATCAACATGAAAAAAACAACTGCATTTTTATTGATTATCCTATTCTGTTCATCGATGATGTTTTCCCAAACAGAAATAACGCAGAATGAGCGTATGCAATGGTGGCGTGATGCTCGTTTTGGATTGTTCATTCATTGGGGACTGTATGCAATACCTGCCGGTGAATGGGAAGAAAAAGAAATTCCCGGAATTGGTGAATGGATTATGAAGAGAGCACAAATTCCCGCAGAAAAATACAGAGATTTAGCAAATCGATTCAATCCGATAAAATTCAATGCCCACGATTTCGTGCTGACAGCAAAGAATGCTGGAATGAAGTATATCGTTATTACTTCTAAGCATCATGATGGTTTTGCCATGTTCAAATCAGAAGCATCAAGATATAATATTGTGGATGCCACCCCATATGGTAAAGATATTATTAAGCAATTGGCTGATGAATGTCATAGACAAGGTTTAAAAATATGCTTTTATTATTCACAATCACGTGATTGGAATGAACCGAATGGACTTGACAACGATTGGGATTTCCCAAAAGAACGTGATTTTCAAAAATATTTAGATGAAAAAGTCAAACCCCAGCTCACTGAATTACTGACAAATTACGGTCCCATTGGACTTATTTGGTTCGACACGCCAATGACTATTTCACAAGAACAAGCTCAAAGTTTGAAAGATTTGGTTCGAAAACTTCAACCGAAGTGCATTATCAGCGGTCGTTTGGGAGGTGGAGTTCAGACCGATTATATTTCCACCGGTGATAATGTAATTCCCGGGAATGTTGACAGAAGTGATTGGGAAGTACCTGCAACCCTTAATAATACTTGGGGATTTAAGAAAAATGATCATAACTGGAAATCATCGAAGGATCTTACCCGACTTTTGTTTGACATAGTTTCAAAAGGTGGTAATTATCTGCTGAATGTAGGTCCGGATGCTGAAGGTAAAATACCTGAAGCATCTGTTAATATTTTGACCGAAGTGGGTAATTGGATGAAAATCAACAGAGAAGCTATTTATGAAACAAAGGCTAGTCCATTTCAGACAGAATTCAACTGGGGATGCGTTACCCAAAAAGACAATAAACTTCACCTGGGTATCTTTGACTGGAAAAAAGGCGATTTCTATCTCGAAGGTTTAGAAAACAAGGTGGAAAAGATATATTTGCTTTCTGACCGGACAAAAAATGCATTAAAATTCCAGCAAACTTTCAATAAAAATATCAATCATCATCGTTTGAATTTTCAATTGCCAGATAAAGCTCCAGACAATGCTGTCTCTGTAGTTGTTGTTGAAACAGACGGTATACCGAAAGTAGAACAAGGCATTTACCAACAAGCTGACCGAAGCATCACATTATCGACCTTCCAGGCGGCTACTTTCAAAAATGGAAAATCGGAAGAAATAAAAAGCACATCACGCGGCGGTGGAGTAGATTTGACAGACAAGAACATTCAATTTTCCTGGAATTTCAATGTGGAGAAAAAGGGCAATTATAAAATTGATATTGTGACCACTGAAACCGGATCACATGGAGATCCGTTGTGGCAAGGCGGACATGAAATAAGAATAATTTCCGGAAATCAAACCAAAGATATTGTTATTGAACGCGATAAAGATGAATATAATCCACGTACTCAATATTGGAAAAAAATTCACACGAATGGAGGTGTCTTAAGGTTCGATGAACCAGGACAATATAAAATTGAATTAATTCCTGTATCAATTTTCAAGGGCAAAAGCGGATTTACCTTTCAGGAAATTAATCTACGACCTCTGGAATAATTAGCATAACTTATTTCAATTTTCTAAAAATGATTAATAAAAATACGGTTGTTTTATCAAGATTGATTATGGTATTGGCTTTGTTAAATCTTATGATTTCAAATGCTCAGAATCCTATTCCACTAAAAAATAGTCAATCATCTGTCGTAATTGTAAATAACATAAAGCCTCGGCGCGGCACATCACAGGGATTGCCCAATACACGTCTGCATTACACACCGGGGAAGCCCGTCAAATATTGGTCGTTGGCCACGGCAGCCAGTATCATGGCACGTTACCCCGATTATCGCGAAGCGTACTGGAAGCCATGGTCGTATGTGCAGGGATACATGTTCCATAGTTTTGAAATGTTGTACCGTCTCACTGGAGACAGGCAATACATGGATTTTATAAAAAAATATATCGATAATTTTGTGGATGAGCAAGGTAACTTCCATGGGGATAAGCTGACCAACCTGGATAATATAATGACAGGCAACAGCATTGTAGGTTTGTATGAATACACAAAGGACAATCGGTATAAAATCGCTGCCGATCAGTTTAGAAAAGCATTTGACACGTATCCGCGAAGTGCGGATGGTCAGTTCTGGCATGGGGATAAGTCTCCCAATATGTGGATCGATGGCGTCTTCATGGGACAAATGTTTTTAATCAGATATGGAAAATCAATCGGCGACACCGGCTATTGTTTCGATGAAGCTGCCCGCCAGGTGCTGGTCTGCGCAAAGCATTTACGAAAAGAAAACTCCGGCCTGTACCTGCACGCCTGGACCGAAAAACCGGAGTCGGTGAAATGGGCAGACCCCAAAACCGGACTCTCACCCGAGGTATGGAGTGAAGGGATGGGCTGGTTTGCTTTGGTCGTAGCCGAATTACTGGCAGAAATGCCCCAAACTCATCCGAAATACAATGAAATTAAAAACATATACCTGGAGATGGCGGCGGATCTGAAAAAGCAGCAGGATAAAAAAACAGGCGGCTGGTATATGATTGTGGACAAAGGCAACCATCCGGACAACTGGATTGACCCGTCGGGTACCGGAATGTTTTTGTATGCTCTGCAAAAAGGGATCGAATTGAATCTCATTTCTCACAGAGAATACAATCCCGTTGTGAAAAAAGCATACAAATGTCTGATTTCGTTTGCCAAAATCAACGAAAGAGGATTGGTGGACATTGAAGGAGGGGGCGACGGGATTTCCGTGAAACCGGATTATGAGACCTATGTACACTATAACAGAACGACAAACGCAAAGGAGACCGTCGGCGCCTTCCTGTGGGGAACCACGATCATGGAGAAGCCGAAAAAAGAACCAGGAAACAAGATTTAAAACGCAAGACATCAGAAATAATCAATATAAAAATAAATAATTATCCTGATATGAGAACTTTCCCATTTATATTACCCCTGTGCATCTTTATTATCATAAATACAGAGGCAATATTGGCGAAAAATACCGGTAAGCCTTTCTTCGGTGCGCTTTTGCCAGAGAAACATGTTTATCATGAAACACCCGATTCACTTATTCTCATTACGGGCCTGACCCAAGAGTTTACAGTAGATACGCCCGAAAACGAGGGAATAACCACTACGGCCTTCCGAGTAGAGCAGCTGTTGAAAGCAGTGGATAGTGATGCGGAATTCATGTATGCAGTCTTTCATCCGTCGGGAAGGAAAAAGACAGATGGATCTTTTGAACCGGGCGATTACATTGAAAAAGTGAATAGAATAACGGGGAAAAAGCAGACACGGAAAGTCGGGTTACAGCGTGCTGCCCTCAGGGGTAAGCTCTTATTGGAAATGTCCCGGATGACAGTGGGTAGCAAAAACGATATTATACTGAATTTCCATGCCGGCCAACGTTCGCCGATGACGGAAGTGGTTATCACCATTCCCGAAGGGATACGCATAACCCCGGAAAATACGTATATCAATGTGATCGGCCGCGGTGAAGTATTACTGAAAGATCTGCCCAACCAGTCCATTGGTCGTACGGGTACGAATTATTCCTATCGCCAGGTGGGACGTGTGGCAATCAATGAGAATGAAACCAGCGGACAACAGCTGATCATCTCAAATCTCGACTTCAGGCCGGCAAACGGAGCCGACTTAGTTATCCGCATTCAAAATCCGGGTATACAAAAAACGGGACAGTATCTTTTCTCGTCGCGCTACAAAACTTCAGCTCCTGAAAGTTGCACAAGTCCCGGTGGAGGGATGGAAAACGCGACGTTGACGGTAGTCAATGAAATCAGCGACTTTGTCAGAATCATGCCACGACCAAAAAAATATGAGAAAGCGGTACTCACAACAACCGAATTTTCATGGACGCCGGCCAAAAATGCTTCCAGGGTCAATTTATTACAATCGACTGATAAGGGAAAAAGCTGGCAAAAAGCCAACGCGATCATTGATCCATCAAGTGATAAGGCAACAATCAGCGACCTGACCCCTAACCAGCTGTATGCATTCAGGCTTGAAGTCAAAGATGGATCAAACCGGGGAAGTTCCAACATTGCCTGGCATTATTCGGGCATGCTGGATGTGAAAACGATGGGCGCAACGGGAGAGGGAAAAACCGACGACACGGAAAAAATCAACGAAGCATTGGCCTTCATGAATGAGATTGGGGGTGGCATCGTGCTATTTTCAGGAGGACAATACAACGTGCGGACCCTGCACCTGCAAAGCAACGTCTGGCTCTACATCGACAGGGACGCTACCATTCAGGCCATTGAAGGTAGCGACGAACCGGAAGCTACCTGGTTCAGCGATCTTGCCTATCGTTCGGGATTATCACCCACCGATCCGAAGCCCTATCAGGATCCCGAAAATTATCTGACAAAACAGGATGTGGGACACACCTTCTTTCGCAATGCGATGTTCTTTGCAGAAAGGGCGGATAACATCAAAATTATCGGCAACGGCTATATCACCGGAAATGGAGTTTTGGCTACTTCCGATCGTGTAATGAACAATGCACCCGGTAGAAGGGCAGACAAGATGTTCGCTTTTAAATTGTGCACCCATATCGAGATTGGCGGACTTGACAACGGAAAGGATCTGTGGTACGACCCTGAAAAAGATTTGCCTTACTATATCAACGGCAACGGACACGACGACAGTAATATGCTGCAAATAGACAGAGGGGGGCATTTTGTACTCCTGGCTACCGGGACCGATCACATCTATGTGCATAACACCTATTTTGCCAAAAAAAACAGTGGCAATGCGCGTGACATATACGACTTTATGGCATGCAACAACGTGACGGTAACCAATATTTATTCAAAAATCAGTTCCGATGATATCGTGAAATTGGGATCAGATTGTGCGTTGGGATTCACCCGTCCAGTAAAAAACTATTGGGTACGAAATATCATTGGAGATACCAACTGCAACCTGTTTCAAATAGGTTCCGAAACAGCCGACGATATTCAGGAGGTGTATGTGGACAATATCTATGTACTCGGATCAAATAAAGCCGGATTCTCCATCTCTACCAACGATGGAGCCCATATAAAAAACATCCATCTGAATAGCGGGCGTACAGGAAGCATCCATTCACGTTCGGTGATGCACCGAACAAGGGCACCTTTCTTTTTCTCCATTTCAAACAGAGCGCGCGTTATCGGCGCAGATGTGGAAAAGTTTTCATTTAATGAGAACGGGACAACGCGTAGTGAACTGTTGGCCACAAACGTAAACATTGGAAGTATAGAAAATATTACAATTCATGGAATCGATATTTCAGAAGTATATGGGGGGAGTTCTTTCCGCGGTGACCGATGGAAACCATATGACGGATCTCAAAATAAGGCGTCAGCGATCATTGCAGGGTATAAATTACCCGATGATGCCGATGTGGAAGGAGGACTCACCTTCAGGTTGCCAAATGGACAACACACCGGGTACATCGAAAACATTCGCTTCAGCGACGTGAAGATGACGGTAAAAGGCGGTCACGCAGCCGCCGATGCCGGATTGATCCCCCCGGAATTGGGTGTAGGCCGTTACAACGTGTCCGATTTCAAGATTCAACCCGCATATGGTTTTTGGATACGCCACGCAAAAGGACTGACGATGAAAGATTGTATGATCAGGACGGAAGAAGCCGATGGTCGCTATGCCGTGGTACTGGATGATGTACACAAAGCCGATGTAATCGGATTAAAGGTTATAAACGAAGGAATCACGGGTGAAAAAATAAAAACCATTCGTTCTTCCAGGATCAACTATTGATAGTAGCGGGAGACCTTTGTCAATAGCTGCAATTGGCAGCCAATATAACAAATTATTTTTGATAATATCCTTATGACAAACAGAAGAGATTTTATAAAGAAAACGGGCATCGGAATCTTGGCGTCTACTATTCCGAAAGAGATATTGTCGGCAGCCGGTTCATTTGTCGTACAGCAGGAACCTGCCAGACCGGCAACAGCGTATAACTGGAGACCGGATACAATCAACCAACCCATTGGTGTGGCGCAAGGTATATACCCAGGACGGGTAGTCTGGTCGCATGCTCCGGGAGCAGCCCATTGGAATGGCAATTGGGAGTCGATGGATAGTCCGTGGTGGCTCGATGAGAACACAGACCAACAACGTGTAACAACCATGGTGGCCAACGTCATCACGAAACTGAGCGGTAAGAAAGAGTTCAGTCAGGCATGGAAAGCTATTTTCGAACATCATAACCAGTCGGTAGGACGCCCAAAACAGGGTTATCAGAAAGGCGAGATGGTGGCGGTAAAAATCAATATGAACTCCACCAACCGTCCGGAGCGGACTAACAATTACACCGATGTGGCTCCACAAACCGTATACGCTGTGATAGAACAGTTGGTAAAATACGTCGGCGTACCGGAAGACAAAATATTGGTGTACGATGGCAAGCGTTACATTTACAATGCCGTAACACGTAAAGTTTGGAACGATTTCAAAGATGTACGTTTCATACAGGAGAAAGAATTTACCGACGAACAGAAACACCCGATATATGGTGACCACAGCCGTTTAGAAATGCCCCGTTGGGTGAAGGCAATAGCATACTCGAACGGGATCGATTACGAAAAGGCATCTCAGATACCCGAACAGGTACGGGAAGCAACCTACATCATTAATCTGGCTATGCTGAAATGCCATTCATATCCCTATTCGAACATGGAAAAGGGAGACGAAGGACAAACAGCTGTAACCATGATCGGCAAGAATCATTTCGGTTCAATACTTGGTCCTTCGGAATTGCATGGAGTAATGAATACCAACCGCGATGCCAAGCCAAAAACTTATTCACCACTTGTTGATCTTGCAGCATCGTCAGCCCTTGGCAGAAAAACCATACTTTATATGCTGGACGGGCTATATTGCGCCAGGAAACACTCCTCCTACGCCATACATTTTCCGAATGCACCTTTTTTCAATAAGATATACCCATACGCCAACCCGGAATGGCCGTCATGTATCTTGGCTTCCCTGGATGGTGTGGCGCTCGATTCCGTTGGATTGGATATCCTCTATTCGCAGACAAAGAATAACATAGACGTGGACAACCAAAACCGTCCATGGATGCTTATCCGGGAAAATGCCGACGATTATCTTCACGAAATGGCAAATGCGGAGAATCCGCCTTCGGGTACGAAATATATCCAAAACGGTAAACCGCTAGCCAGCCTCGGGGTACATGAACATTGGGACAGTGACGAATCCCGTCGTTATTCACGCAATCTCGATCCCACAAAGGGAAAAGGTATTGAATTGATCTACAATAAAATAAGTTAAACATATACACACAGAATGATTATGAAGATACGATATGGTGTTATTATTGGTTTATTATTAATTTCCGCTTTGCAAGGTGTTCAGGCAAAAATATATCCTGTCGCAACCCTGGAAGAATTTAACAAAGCAGTACCCACTCTGGTCCCGGGAGATGAGATTGTGCTAAAAAACGGAGTATGGAGAGATGTGGAACTTCAGTTCTTTGGCAAAGGGTCTCCGGAAGCTCCCATTATATTAAGAGCCGACGCTCCCGGAGAAGTCCGCCTTGAAGGAAGATCAGACTTGAAATTAAGTGGCGAATATCTTCATGTATCGGGATTGGTTTTCAGGAATGGGTATACACCTTCAAGCAGCGTGATTGAATTCAGGAACAAGAATGAAGTGGCAAACAACTGCACAGTTTCAAATTGTGCAATAGAAGGATTTAGTAATCCGGATAAGAGCAAAAACGATTTTTGGATACAGATAAACGGTAAAAACAACACGGTAGAATATTGCTCCCTCTCGGGGAAGACCAACAAGGGAATGACCCTCACGGTGCGGTTGGATTCCTTGACAAGTACGGAAACCAATCACCATATTTATCGCAATTACTTTGGGAAAAGAGAACCCTTGGGAGAAAATGGTGGCGAAACTATTCAGATTGGCCTTTCTCAGACTTCACACCTGAACGGCTGGACAAAAGTAGAAGAAAATTTCTTCGAGCAGTGCGACGGGGAGTTGGAAATCATCTCGGTCAAATCGTGTGAAAACATGATTATCAACAATGTATTTAAAGAATGTAGAGGAATGCTCACGTTAAGGCACGGACACCGGAACATGGTCTACGGAAACATTTTTCTGGGAAATGGCGTGGAAGGAACGGGCGGTGTACGTGTAATCAACGAAAACCAGAAAGTATTCAACAATTTCTTTTCCGGACTACGGGGAAGAGGAGTCAGCAGTGCCCTGGTTTTGGTAAACGGTATACCCAACGCAAAACCAAAGGAGTATGATCAGGTGAAAAACGCCGTAATCTTCAACAACACCTTTTACGACTGTTCAATACCTTTTCAGTTTGGCCACGGAAATGGCCCAAACCGCAACATGCGTCCGCTGAATACAGTTATCGCAAATAACCTTGTTTACTGTATAAATGAAGATAGTTTAATTCAGACTTACGATAAAACAGACGGCATCAGACTGGAAAATAACCTTATGATAAGCAGAAATGGGAAAATGAAGGGTAACAATATGGCCGACGGACAGGTTACGTTGATCAAAAAAGATGATCTGATGATCCCTGTATCTCAATCGGTAGGAGTTTTGCCAAACAATACGCTCCTCGATAAAAGCAAATATGGTCCAGCCTGGTGGCAAAAAAAATAAAAGCAATGAAAGAAAGGATTTTAATTATTTCAATTTTATTTGTTTTCTGTAGCGCATTGGCAGCAGGAAAAGATTTTAATGTCAAAGATTTTGGAGCGAAAGGAAATGGGAAAACCATGGATTCTCCAGCTATTCAAAAGGCAATAGACAGATGTGCCAAAAGTGGCGGAGGAAGAGTAATTGTTCCCCAAGGTACCTATCTTTGTGCAACCATTGTACTGAAAGATAATGTGACACTTTTCGTTCAGAAAGATGCACTCCTACTGGGAACAACGGATATAAACGCTTACAAAAATCTGGATCCCTTTACCGAAGGATTGGGTATTGAAGTCGGCTCTGCATTTATCGTTGCGATAGATGCGAAGAACGTCGGGCTGGAAGGAGAAGGGATAATCGACGGACAAGGCTCCGCATTGAAAGCGAAACATATTGAAACAGACACGAGGCCCGAAGGCCAGCGATGGGGATTAAGGCCCTTTTTGTTGCGTATCGTGCGGTGCGACGGGGTAAAAGTAAAGGACATTACCCTGAAATATGCCGGGGCATGGACATCTCACTATTTCCAAAGCAGAAATATTGAGATTGATAATGTCAAAATTCAAAGTGTGGGTGTAGCCCATAACGATGGCATCAACATCGACGGCTGTCAGGAAGTCAGCATATCAAATTGTGATATCGTGAGCGGAGATGATGCACTCTGCTTTAAATCGACATCCGCGAAAATGCCCTGCAGGAACATCGTTGTGGACAATATGCGTCTGAAAAGCAATCAGGCAGGGATCAAAATGGGCACAGAGTCGATGGCTGGTTTCGAGAATATTAAAATTACAAATTGTCATATCTATGATACCAAAAACGGTGGAATCAAGCTTTTCACGGTCGATGGCGCAAAACTGAGGGACATTATCATTGAAGATATCACCATGGAGAATGTGAGGACGCCCATGATGTTCCGGCTTGGAGCCCGACTGAATGTTTTCAGAAAAAACGAAGATGTACAACAACCCATCGGTTTATTCGAACGGGTATTGGTCAAAAATGTAAAGGCTGTTGCAGACGATAATTCGCAGCTAAACCCTCCAACCGGAATATTAATCACCGGCATCCCGGGCCATTACATCACCGACCTGAGATTGGAAAATATTGAGATCACCTTGTTGGGTACGGGTACCGAAGAGCACGCGGAACGTGTGGTACAGGAAGCAATTTCGGAGTACCCGGAGGTGAAGACGTTTGGTCCCTATATTCCTGCCTATGGCATATGGGCCCGTCATGTGAAGAACCTGGTGCTTAAAAACGTAACATTCCATTTGAAGAATCCCGATTTTCGACCGGAATTCATCTTTGATGATGCAGAGAAAGTGGAGATACACCGATAACACACTGACAATGAATGAATATAATAACAAATTAATAAATTAACTATGAGAACTTTTTTTACATTGTTGCTTCTGGCCGTGTCCCTCCTTCTTATGAAGTCTTGTACCAAGGTCGATCCGGTGACAAAGATTGTACAGGATCAACTAAAAGAGGAAATACTGAAAAGGGCGGAGAGTAACCTGAACGAACAACCCATCACAGTAACTGCTTTTCGGAGCGAAAGAAGCGCGGGAGGAAGTCATGATTTTTATTCGGAAGGCGATTACTGGTGGCCGGATTCGTTAAACCCGGAAGGGCCCTATGTACAACGTGACGGCCAGACGAATCCCGACAATTTTGTGGCACACCGGCATGCAATGATCCGGTTCAGCACATTGGTCGGCAACCTGACGTCGGCCTATCTGCTGACAAAAGACCGGAAATATATTGATGCTGCACTGGTACATGTACGGGCCTGGTTTATCAACGAAGAGACCCGAATGAACCCGAGTCTGCTTTATGCACAGGCAATCAAAGGCATCACAACCGGTCGAGGAATAGGGATTATCGATACCATTCACCTGATTGAGGTTGTGCAATCGTTATTAAAAATGGAAGAACAGGGATTACTATCGGAAGAGGATATGGAAGGTACCAAACGCTGGATTTCCGAGTATTTGACGTGGCTGACCACGCATCCGAATGGAATAGCCGAGATGAATGCACAAAACAACCACGGCACTTGCTGGGTGATGCAGGCTGCCATCTTTGCAAAATATACCGGCAACAAGGAAGTGCTGGATCTCTGTTCAGATAGGTATAAAACAGTTCTTCTGCCGGATCAGATGGGAACAGATGGAAGTTTTCCTCGTGAGTTGCGCAGAACCAAACCATACGGATATTCACTTTTTAATCTCGATGCCATGGCTACGGTTTGTCGGATATTGTCGACAGAAGAGGATAACCTGTGGGCATATACCACACCGGACGGAAAAAATATACAGAAAGGGTTTGATTTCTTGGTGCCCTTTGTCATCGATAAATCCGCGTGGGAATATAAACCCGATGTAATGTACTGGGATGAGTGGCCTGTCGCGCAACCTTTCCTTTTCTTCGGGGCAATCGGATTAAAGAATGAAACATACCTTGAGGTGTGGAAAACACTCGACCATTTTCCTGAAAACGACGAGGTGATCCGCAACCTGCCCATACGCAATCCAATCATATGGTTTTAATCGGCACATAATAATAAGTATATAATAATCAGCATATAAAATAAAATGAAGAAAATAATATTGAGTGTAACCTTCTTCCTTACAGCGTTGTTAATTTCGGCACAAGTGAACTGGCAACAGGTGGAACCTGGTGTTTGGAAAGGAATTGTGGGAACTCCCGAGGCATACTCTTTATTGGGTGTGGCCGGTATTTCCCCGCAATCCGAGGCGTTAAAGAAAATGCCGGATGTAAACTTTCCTGCATTCGGGAATGAGGTGGTGGGAGCAGTATCCGACGGCAAAACATCGTTGCGGATACCGCTGGTAAGAGGAGAGCAATTGTATGGCTTTGGGCTGAATTTTCAGACAGTGCATCAGCGGGGAAAAATTCTGAACCTGCATGTGGATCATTACGGTGGGAAGGATAACGGACGGACACATGCGCCGATTCCCTTTTACGTTTCCAGCCAGGGATACGGCGTATTGGTGAATTCCGCCCGCTATCTGACGGTTTACGCAGGAACAGGCGTCCGAAAAGATAGCCCCAATGCCCCTGTTGCACAAGATAGAAATACCGATAAAAAATGGTCGTCACGTCCCTATTCCGATGCTGTGGAGATCCTGGTCCCCGCCGAAGGTGTGGAAATTTACCTGTTTGCAGGTCCTACCCCAATGGACGCGATCCGCAGGTATAACTTATATTGCGGTGGAGGCACCCTTCCTCCACGCTGGGGATTGGGTTTTACCCAGCGTACACAACGACTTTATACCGATGAGCAGGTGAAGGAAGAGGTGGCACTGTTTGAAGAAAAAGGGTTTCCACTCGATTACATCGGTCTGGAACCGGGGTGGCAAAGTAAAGCTTATCCTTGCACGTTTGAATGGGACAAAGGAAGATATCCCGATCCGGCAGGTTTTGTAAAAGAGATGGCGGAGCACGGCGTGCGCATCAATTTATGGACCAACCCCTATATCTCTCCGGCATCCGGCATTTATAAGGAGATGGTTCCGCTAAGTGGTTCACACACGGTTTGGAACGGAATTATTCCCGACTTTTCTTTGGAAAGGACACAAAAAATATGGACGGGAAAACTGAAAAAAGAGCACGTGTCCATCGGCGTCAGCGGTTATAAAATTGATGAAGTAGATGGTTATGATCACTATCTGTGGCCGGATGTAGCAACCTTCCCTTCCGGGTTAAGTGCAGAACAGATGCGTCAGACCTATGGTTTATGGGTCCAGAAAATAACTGCCGATATGTACCGCGAGCAAAATGTAAGAACATTTGGTCTGGTAAGAGCTTCCAATGCAGGTGGAAATTCTATGCCCTACGTCATCTACAACGATTATTACAGCCATGAAGATTTTATCACCGCATTAATCAACAGCGGGTTCAGCGGTGTACTATGGACGCCGGAAGTCAGGGGTTCCAAAACCGGTGAGGAGTGGTTAAGACGGTTCCAGTCGGTGGTTTTTTCACCCATGGCCATGATCAACGCCTGGTCCAGCGGAACAAAACCCTGGTCGTTCCCTGAGGTAAGCGAAAGCGTAAAAGAATATGCCCTTCTGCGGATGCAGATGATGCCCTATTGGTACACCGAGTTTGCAAAGTATCGTTTTGAAGGCACTCCTCCCTTTAGAGGGATGAACCTGGAGCCGGGTTTCAATGTAAAGGTGACCGAAGAAGTTCTATCTCAAAATCTGGAAGACAATCCTTATTTGGAAGCTGTAAACAAAGAAGTAAAAGACCAGTATATGGCCGGGGAATACCTCCTGGTGGCTCCCCTGTTTGTGGGTCAGGAATCACGCAACGTGATCCTCCCCCAAGGAAACTGGTATGACTTTTACACGGGCGAATATGTCGGAAATGGTGAGGTTATCACCGTAACACCCGGGTTGGAGAAAATACCGGTATATGTGAAAGATGGCGGCATCATACCCATGATGGCTCCCCTGTTGCACGCACCGAAAGCGGGTGATATAGTCGATCTTGAAGTCCGTCATTACGGGACAAAACCAAACAGCTATTTGCTTTACGACGACGATGGCGAAACATTTGATTATGAGAAGGGAGCATACTCCTGGAGAACGTTGACGGTGAAGGCAGATAAAAAGAACAGACTGATTGGAGAAATCTCCAAAGCAGAAAAGAACAAGCCTAACACAATCGGCAAAGTAAAGTGGAAATTCATGACAAAATAACAACAGCTAATCAAAAAAAAATGATTCGTAAAAATATAGGACTTTTCATCCTGCTGTTTACCTGTCTTGTCATACAGGCACAGGATTCCCCTGTTGCAAAAAAGATATTCAACATCACATCGGGAGAATTGAAACTGACGTTGATGGTGGGTAACGATGACCGGCTTTATCAGCTTTACTTTGGCAATGCAGATGTCAATGTAGAAATACCAAAGAAGCTTCCTACACGTGAATGGGAATTTTTGCCACCCTATGGAAACGGGGTACTTACCGAGCCGGCTATCCAGGCAACACACGCCGACGGTAATACATCCACCGAGTTTCATTACGTGAACCACAAAACGGAAGCGCTGCCGGATGGACAGGAACTGACCACGATTTATTTAAAAGATCCGGTCTATCCATTTTATGTGGAAATCTACCTGAAATCGTATCCAAAAACCAATATCCTGGAGATATGGAATTCCATTTCACATGATGAAGAGGACAAAATTACCCTGTATCGCTATGCTTCGGCATCACCTGTTTTAAAAGCCAAAGAGTACTGGATGACACAGTTTATCGGAAACTATAAACGGGAAGCAACGCTATCAGAGGAAAAATTGTCGGAAGGGACGAAGATCCTTGATTCGAAACTCGGAATACGGGCAACGCAAATGCGCATTCCTTCCTTCTTGCTCTCTCTGAATCAGAAAGCAGAAGAAAACAGCGGTGAAATTTTTGGGGCATCACTGAGCTGGCCGGGCAGTTTTCAACTGGCTTTTGATATGGACTGGAATAAAAACCTGCGGGTCCTGACCGGTATAAATCCTGTGGGAGCACAGTACCATCTGTTGAAAGGGGAAAAATTTGATACCCCCCCCATTGTATGGGCATACAGCAGGAGCGGAAAGGGCGACATCAGTCGGAAATTTCATCGCTGGTCCACTGATTATGTCATCAGAGATCCACAGAAGGATCGCCCTATTTTACTTAACAACTGGGAGGCAACGCATACTGATTTTGATGAAGAGAAACTGACCGCTCTTTTTGAAGGAGCGCAACAGGTGGGTGCCGAGCTGTTTTTGCTTGACGACGGCTGGTTTGGAAATGACGAATTTTCCCGTGACGACGACAAGAGAGGATTGGGAGACTGGCAGGTTTCCCAGAAAAAACTACCGAACGGATTTTCTTATTTGGTGAAGGAAGCCAAAAAAAGAAACATTGATTTTGGAATCTGGATCGAGCCGGAAATGGTCAATCCCAAGAGTGCGCTTTACCAAAAACATCCGGACTGGATCATTACGCAACCAAAGCGGGAACCCATTCTGGGTCGAAACCAGGAGATTCTCGACCTGACCCGTCCCGAAGTACAGGCATTCGAATGGAATGTAATAAATGACATATTACATCCCAATCCGGGCATAGCCTATGTGAAATGGGACTGCAACCGCTATGTGACACAACCGGGATCAAACTATCTTCCGGCAGACGAGCAAAGCCATCTTTTGATTGATTACAACCGGGAGTTGTTAAAGCTGATGGACCGTTTTGCCACGAACTTTCCCAATGTCATGGCAATGATCTGCTCCGGAGGTGGAGGTAGAGTCGATTTTGGTTCGCTGAAATACTTCCATTCATTCTGGCCAAGCGACAATACTGATCCGATTCAACGCGTAAAAATCCAATGGGGGTTTTCTCATTTCTTTCCGGCAAGCACCATCTCTTCGCACGTGACCCGCATGGGAAAAGCAAAAATGAAGTTTGCCATCGATGTGGCTTTGAGCGGAGCATTCGGCGTAGACCTCGCATTGGACAATGCCACACCCGAAGAACGCGAACAAATAGCGGAAGGGATCAGGATTTATAAAAGCACCATCCGTAATCTGGTGATGTCGGGAGAACAGTACCGTCTCCTCTCCCCGTATGACAGTCCCACCGCTTCATTGAGTTATGTTTCTCGAGACAAAGATCAGGCGGTCCTTTATATTTACCAGATCGAAGACGGGAACACTCCCACAATTTTCTTGAATGGCCTGAAAAAAGAAGGAGAATATCTCGTCAGGGAAATCAATCTTCCCAAAGGGGCTGTTTCGAAATTTCAAGCAAATGAGAAACAATTAACCGGCCTGGAATTGATGGAGAAGGGAATAGAAAATCCATTGACTAAAAAATACGAGAGTGCCCTATTTGAAATAAGTATAGTAAAAAAATAATCACATGAAGAAACAGATTTTTTTGATTATATTTCTGTTGTTGCATGCCTATATGTTTGCTCAGGACGGAGACAGATGGAGCATACAGCAGGACGGTTCCATCCGATGGAAGATTGAACAAGGCAATATTCCGCATGTCGATCATCTTGAGATGAGCGGACAAATGCTATCGGTTGTACTGCGATACGGAGTAGACGCGGAAGGGGCTTTTCATTTGAACAGGAGCCTGGTCTTCCCGATGCTCAGGATGAAGCCGAATAAAACCCAAAGCAACCTGAAACAGCGTTTTGATGTCAGCATTCCGGCGTTGATCACCGTGGAAGATAAAAGTTTAACAGATGAGAAGGTAAGTGACATCACATTCGATGGCATGCTGAAAGTTGAAAGCTCTTTCAGTTATATCAGTGGCAGAAGCCAGGTGAACGATGGAATTAAAATGACCCGGCAGCTTTATCCTTCCGCATTATCACCCTTCTATTGTGAAGAGTACGCTTTAGAAAACACGAAAGAGAAGCCTGTCACAATACGTATTCCGGAGTGGAAAATTGTCTATTCCACGCCAGATTCAGCAGGCGTGTATGGAGCGTACAGTGTCGAAGCACTGCTATCAAAAAAGGGAACATTTGTGCTGAAACCAGGTGAAAAGCTGGAGTTTTACGCGCTCTTTTCTGGTAGAAAAATCAATGAATCTCCTTATCTCTCCGCAAACATCGGGGCTGAGAAGGGGGCCCGGAAAAAACTGCTTGAACAATGGAGCAACAGCCTGGTGTTAAGTACCCCGGATCCCGTCTTAAACAGCATGTTCGAATTTGCAAAAATCAGGGGTGCAGAAAGTATATACAATACCAAAGGAGGTCTAATGCACGGTCCGGGCGGAGAATCATACTACGCCGCAATCTGGGCCAATGATCAGGCTGAATACATCAATCCCTTTTTCCCATACCTGGGCTATGACATCGCAAACGAGTCGGCATTAAACTCATTCCGCCATTTTGCACGTTTCATGAATCCGGATTACAAACCGATACCTAGTTCCATCATTTCGGAGGGAGTGGGCACCTGGCATGGAGCCAAAGACCGGGGTGACGGTGCCATGATCGCCTACGGTGCGGCACGATATGCGCTCGCTCGCGGCAACAAAACTGAAGCGATGGAGTTATGGCCACTGATTGAGTGGTGTCTCGAGTTTTGCAACCGGAAACTGACACCCTCCGGTGTGGTAGCATCCGATTCCGACGAACTGGAGAACAGGTTCCCTGCAGGGGATGCCAATTTAACCACCTCCTGTTTATATTTTGATGCTTTAAATTCCGCCGTCCTACTGGGTAAAGAGCTGGATGTGAATGTTTCCAGACTCAAGACTTACAATCAACAGGCCAAAGCGCTTGAAAAAGCCATCGAAAAACATTTTGGCTATGAGATTGAAGGATTTCACAGTTACAGATACTATGAAGGCAATGAAATACTTCGCTCCTGGATATGCATGCCTTTGACAGTAGGGATTTATACCCGTGCCACAGGGACCGTAGATGCCCTGTTTTCACCAAGGCTATGGACCGACAACGGCTTGTTGACACAGGCCGGCACGGAAACTTTCTGGGACAGATCAACCTTGTATGCACTCAGAGGTACCATCGCTGCGGGAGAAGTGGAAAAAGGAATCAATTTCCTGAAAAAATATTCCCGCAAAAGATTGTTGGGAGATCATGTGCCGTACGCCATAGAGGCATGGCCTGAGGGGGAACAGCGCCATCTGTCGGCCGAAAGCGGACTGTATTGTCGCATTTACACGGAAGGCTTGTTTGGCATACGCCCTACAGGACTAAGAAAGTTTGACATGACTCCTCACCTGCCCCAGGATTGGGACTTCATGAATTTGGAAAACATCAGAGCACATGAAACCAATTATTCTATATTTGTCAACAGACTGAATGATAATCTACTGGAGGTAACAGTCACAAAAGACAATCAACAACCCGTGATAAAAAAACGGATTAAAGAAGGTGAAAAAATATCAGTACGTCTGTAAACAATTACCTGATACCAAATTAAATCAATTAATAAAAAAATATAAGCGGTATGAACAAAAAACTATTTTTATTTCTGGCAATACTAATGATGTCGATCGCCTGTTTTTCTCAAAAACCGAATTCTGCCCTGGATTACAACGAAAAGATGAGTTGGTGGCGTGATGCCAAATTCGGCATGTTTATCCATTGGGGTCCCTACTCGATGTATGGCGGAGTGTATAACGGATTTAACCAGCAACGCGGTGGCGCGGAATGGATCATGAATCGCTGTAAAATTCCGGTAATGGAGTACCGGGCAAAGGCAAGTACCTTTAATCCGGTAAACTGGAATGCCGATGAAGTGGTGAAACTGGCAAAAGAGACCGGAATGAAATACATGGTCTTCACGACCAAGCATCACGATGGATTTGCCATGTTTCAAAGCAATGCCAGCAATTTTAACATGGTGGATTACACCCCTTTCAAACGGGATGTGATTGATGAATTTGTGAAAGCATGCCGGAAGTATGACATGAAATTTGGCTTTTATTATTCACAGTCACAGGACTGGTGTAATTCCGGTGGTGCAACGGCTCGCAAACTGATGCACGAAGGCTGGCCAAACCCAGACTCGGTACGAATCAACGAATTTACGGCTGCCAACCGCGGTGCCTGGGATTGTCTGCAAACAGACAAAACCTTTGATGAATATTTTCACAGCGTGGCGCTTCCACAGGTAAAGGAACTTCTGGAGCGTTACAGCGATGTATCGGTCATCTGGTGGGATACTCCCATGTCGATCACGGATGAACAGGCTTCCAAATTACAAGAGGAGCTGGCTAAATATCCACAGGTAATTACCAACGACCGGTTAAAAAGGCCCAACTTCGCAGGTGATTTCAAAACACCGGAAGGCTTGATTCCAAAGGCGGAAGATATTGTGGGAGTAGACTGGGAAACTTGCATGAATATCGGTAGTTCATGGGGATTTAAATCCTGGGAAGAAAAATGGAAATCACCCTACGAGTTAATCAAAAATCTGACATCGATCGCCGCACGGGGTGGAAACTATCTGCTGAATGTAGGCCCCACCCCGCTGGGAGATGTTCCCGATGAAGCAAAGACGCGGTTGCATGAGATGGGAAAATGGATGCAGGTATATGGAGAAGCAATTTACGGAACGCAGCGAAGCCTTATTTATCCCACCTGGGGCGAATGTACGCGTAAGGATGTCGGAAACAAAACCGTGCTCTACTTGTGTGTCTCCGAGTGGCCAAAAGACGGTAAACTGATTTTCGATGCAAACTACAAGGTCAAAAAAGCCTCTTTGCTGAATAATAACAGCACTCTAAAGGTGGACAGGAAAAACAGACAGATCACTATCCAAGTCCCGCAGCAGGCTCCCAACAAGTATGTATCGGTAATAAAGCTGGAGTTAAACGAGAAACTACCCGTCAGCAAACTGATCTCCAACACGGCCAAATATTTTGAAATCGTGGATGAACAAAAATAATTTAAACATGAAGAAAACAGTACATTATACCACATTGCTTCTTCTGGGAATCATACTTTCTCTTTGCTCTTCCGATGAACAAACTCCTGCAGATTTAAAGCTTTGGTACGACGCGCCTGCCCGGATATGGGAGGAGGCGTTGCCACTCGGAAACGGCAGCCTGGGGGCAATGGTTTTTGGCAATCCCCTGAATGAGGTATACCAAATGAATGAAGAAACGTTGTGGTCCGGTCCCAGTGAAGAACGCAATAATCCCCTGGGGCCAGCCGCATTGCCCAAAATTCGGGAAGCAATTGACAAAGGCGATTATAAGCTTGCCGAAAGCTTATGGAAGAACAACGCACAAGGTCCCTATACGGCCAGATACTTACCCCTTGCAAATCTATTGCTAAACATGCATGGTGAAGGAGATGACGTGGATGAATTCTACCGCGATCTGAATATATCGGATGCATCTGCCAGTGTCTCGTACAGGATAAACGACGTAGCATACAGAAGAAACAGTTTTATTTCATTCCCCGACCGCGTCATGGTCATTCAACTCGAAGCAGATCAAAAAGAGGCCATCTCCTTTGATCTGGGGTTAAACAGTGATCTACGCTATGAGACCTTTATCGAAGGTAACAAATTGGTTCTAAGAGGGAAAGCTCCATACTATGTGGCAAACAGGAAATATGATCCCAATCAGATACTATATTCGGATGAGAAAGATGGCCCAGGATTGAATTTCGAAGTCCACATGCTTCTCATTCCGAAGGGAGGAAACATCGAAACGAATGATTCTGTTTTGTCACTGACCAATGCTAACTCGGCTACAATCCTCGTCGCTGCGGCGACCAGCTACCACAGCGATTCATTTGCACAATCCTCCACCGATCTGACATTGGCAGGGAAGAAGGCGGAAGAATATCTGACCAAAGCACAAGCGTTTGGATACAAAAAGTTACTCAGCCGGCACAAAGAAGATTACAAAGAACTGTTCGACAGGGTTACCCTGGATTTGGGCGAAGGAAAAGAAGAACTTCCCGTAAACAAGCGCCTGGCAGCATTCCAAAATAATGATTCAGACAAGGGATTGATCGAACTTTACTACCAATACGGACGATACCTGACAATCGCTTCTTCCAGAGCGGGGAGCTTACCATCCAACCTGCAAGGGATATGGAACAGGCACGTTCAACCACCCTGGGGATCCAACTACACCACCAACATCAATACGGAAATGAATTATTGGCCGGTGGAAACAACAGGGCTACAGGAGTGTTTCGAACCACTGCTTTCATTCGTTGAACGTCTTTCGCAGGAAGGTGCCAAAACGGCGAAAATAAATTACGGCATTGACAAAGGATGGTTGGCACACCACAACTCCGACGCATGGGCACAAACCTCACCCACAGGTGGGTATGACCAGGATCCGAGTGGTACGCCCCGCTGGTCCAGTTGGCCCATGGCCGGTGTGTGGTTTTGCCAGCACCTATGGGAACATTACGCATTTCACGGCGACAGGAAATATCTCGAGGAAAAAGCTTATCCCCTGATGAAAGGGGCGGCAGAGTTTATGCTGCAGTGGCTGCAGGAAGATGCCGAAAGCGGTTATCTGGTCACCAATCCCTCTTCTTCACCCGAGAATAATTTCAAGTATATCGATCCAAATGGAAAAGAGCAGGTGGGTGTTATTGCGAAAGCCACAACCATGGACATGGCACTGATTCGTGATCTGTTTGTCAACAGCATCCGGGCTTCGGAAATACTGGAGAAGGATGCATCTTTCAGGGATAAATTAAAAACTGCACTGACACGTTTATATCCTCCGCACATGGGATCAAAAGGACAACTCCAGGAATGGCACAAGGATTTTGAGGATGTGGATCCTCATCACCGCCATGCTTCTCATCTCCTGGGACTACATCCGGGAAAGGAGGTTTTACCTCGTGTAAATCCGGATTATGCCAAAGCCACAAAACGCACGCTTGAATTGAGGGGCGACGGAGGCACAGGATGGGCTATGGCGTGGAAGATTAATTTCTGGGCAAGGCTGGAAGATGGCAATCACGCCTACAAGATGTTGAAAAATGCGCTAAGGCATGTAGATGCAACAGAGGTATCCATGAAGGGCGGCGGCACCTATTCCAACCTGTTTGACGCACATCCGCCATTTCAAATTGATGGCAATTTCGGGGGTACGGCAGGCATTACCGAAATGTTGCTGCAAAGCCACTCCGACGAGATCTTTATTTTACCGGCTCTTCCCGATAACTGGCGTTCAGGGTCGGTAAAGGGACTTCGTGCCAGAGGAGGTTTTATCCTGGATTTTGAATGGGAAAGCGGAGCCTTAAAAAATGTAGTCATCCTCTCCACTTTGGGAGGAAATTGCAGGCTGAGGACACATACCTCACTTCAGACAAAAAGTGTATCTTTGCATAAGGCACAAAATAATAATTCCAATGGTTTCTATCCTGAACCAGTTTTGCCTCCTTTTATTTCAAACGGAAGTGAAACAGATGTTGAGCTTTCATTGAAAGAAACGCATCTGATCGATTTCAATACCGAAAAAGGAAAGAGCTATAAATTGACCGTGAACCTGAATTAAACATCTATAGCAAGAAATAGTGAAAAATAAAGTGAACGCATGAAAAAGAATTGGATGTCTATGGGCTTTCTCCTCTTCTTTGTTTTGACAGTACTACCGCAAAACAAAGGGGATGAACAGGGCATGGCCATACTGGAAAGATTACAGTTGCCACAAGATAAAGAAGCGGTGTCAGAAGCCTATGCAACCTGGTGGACGAAATCACAGGAAAATCTCGGCCAGCGCATGGAGTGGTATGCCGATGCAAAATTCGGATGTTTTATCCATTGGGGCGTTTATTCCGTTCCTGCAGGTATGTGGAAAGGGAAAAAAGTGGGAGGCTATACAGAGCATCTCATGCGGAAAGCACAGATTCCATTGGTAAATTACATCAAGGAACTGGTTCTTCCTTTTAATCCGGTAGATTTTGATGCGGATGAATGGATTCGGACAATTCGCGATGCCGGCATGAAATATGTGGTCATTACAGCCAAGCATCACGACGGGTTCGCAATGTATTTCTCGGACGTCTACCCGTATGACATGTCGTTGACGAAGTATAACAAAGACCCCATGGCCGCACTTCGCGAGGCTGCCAAAAAGTATGGCATCAAATTCGGGTTTTACTATTCGCATGCCTTCGATTGGGAACATCCCTGCGCACCGGGAAATGATTGGGAGTATCCCGATCATCCCGGAGGCGACAGATTGGTGGGGGGAAGCGACTGGTGGCTTACGATGCCGGACTATCTTCCGATTGCCGACAAATATGTCAGAGAAAAATCAATTCCCCAAATACAGGAGTTGATCAAAAGGTATGATCCGGATCTGATGTGGTTTGACACACCGCATAAATTGCCATTATATCAAAACATCCGAATACTGGAGGCCATCCGGAAAATCGATCCGGAAAACAAGATTGTCGTGAACGGGCGACTGGCTCGTTTTGCCGACAAAAACTTAGGCGACTATGCCAATACGGGCGATCGGGCGGCACACCTCTACCCCACGCCGGGCTTTTGGGAATCCATTCCCACAACCAACGACTCTTACGGTTATAGCGTTGTTGATACGGAGCGCAAGCCGGTCAGTCATTTTGTACGTTTGCTTTCTTCAGCAGTGGCAAAAGGGGGAAACATTTTACTGAACGTGGGTCCAATGGGAAATGGGAAATGGGATGAAAAAGACGCTGCCATCTGCCTTGAAATTGGAAAATGGTTAAAGGTAAACGGTGAAGCAATCTATGGTGCGCAAAAAACAGATTTACCCCTGCAATCGTGGGGCGAAACAACCAAAAAGGGTGACACACTCTATGCGCACGTACATCATTGGCCGAAAAGTGGTGTGCTTACGATCGGGGGACTAACTTCTGAAATTGGCAAAGCCTGGATTGTTTCGGATCCTCAAAAAAAGAGAGTCTCATTTTCCCGGATAAATGACAAGGATATGGCGGTTCATCTGCCTGCAAACGCCCCGAATACGATGAACACCGTCATTGCCTTTGCACTGAAAAAAACAGAAAAAGCCTATCCGGTCCGGTTGTTGGACGATGCTGGAGATAACATACTCTTTACTTTTGATGCCGAATTAATGGGCACAGGGTTAAGGTTTGGCGATGGAAAAGTCAACAGAAATTATGTGACAAACTGGAAAACGGATGATCAATGGATGAGATGGAAAGTGAGAATCAACAAACCGGCAAAATATGATCTCTTTCTGGATTATAACACCGCTGGAGATACCGATACGGGAGAAGTTGTCGTCAATATTGGCGGTATGAATTTCAAGGTCAACTACCCTGCACATCCCGAAAAAAAAGGAACAAACAGTGTGTATGTCGGTCACATCACATTCACTGCAGATGAGTTTGCGTGTTCACTCAGGGGAAAGAATTATCGGGGCAATCAGTTTATGAACCCTATTTCCATCCGATTTATAAAAACCCCGTAAAACACTGTTTTCGTATAATTAAACGAACACAGCATACTATAAGTAAATACCATAATCCTTAATAATATGAATGTAAATAGAAGAGAATTTATCAAGAAAATGGGTACCGGAGCAGCAGGAATTGCAGTAAGCAGTTCAATCATGAGTATGCCGGCAAAAAGTTACAAGCGAATCATCGGCTCCAATGACCGTATTCAAGTTGCCATAGCAGGACTTGGCCGCAGATTGGGTGCATTTTACGAACCTATTGCCATGAAAAAAGCAAATGTTGAGCTGGTTTATCTGTGCGACGTAATGGAAAAACAACGGACAAGAGCCTTGCAAAATTTCTCCAAGCATATCGACTATAAACCTAAGCTGGAGAATGACATTCGCAAAGTATTCGATGACCAGAAAGTGGATGTGTTGATCAATGCCACACCGGACCATTGGCATACTCCGGGATCGATTATGGCGATGAAAAGCGGAAAACATGTCTACGTAGAAAAACCATGCAGCCACAACATGTTCGAAAATGAACTGCTGGTAGAAGCAGCTAAAAAATTCGATAAAGTGGTACAGATGGGTAACCAGCAGCGTTCAGCATTCCATACCATTGAAATAATTCAGGAGATCCATCAGGGTATCATTGGAACACCCTACAAGGCACTGGCATTTTACACCAACACGAGAGGCGAAGTTCCTTTACAAAAAAAAGCAGCTGTACCTGCCGGTCTTGACTGGGATCTTTTCCAGGGTCCTGCCCCTCGACGTGAATACACCACTGAGACATGGGATTACAACTGGCACTGGTATGGATGGGATTACGGTACGGCAGAGACTGGTAACAATGCCACCCATGAGCTGGACGTCGCGCGTTGGGCACTGAACGTGAACTTCCCTCTCCGGGTAGATGTGGAAGCTGCCAAACGTCATTTTATCCATGACGGTTGGGAAATGTACGATACCATGGATGCCACCTTCCGCTTCACCGGGGATAAAATTATCCAGTGGGATGGAAAAAGCCGTACCGGATATGAGACCTACGGAGGAGGAAGAGGAACCATTATCTATGGAAGCGAAGGTACTGTATTTATAGACCGGGGCAAATATAGTCTATTCGATAGAAAGGGTAAACTACTGAAAGACAACAAGTCATCAGCAAACGAAGCCGGAACGGCTCTGGGAGGTGGCGGAGACATGACAACCGGACATGTGGTCAATTTCTTTGAAGCCATTAGGGGTAAGGAAAAACTAACTGCACCCATCGACGATGCCAGTATCAGCATGGCCATGGTTCACTATTCGAACATTGCATACCGTGTAGGTAAGGGATTTGACATCGATGAAAAAACCGGCAGAATGTACGACCGCGACGCAATGAAACTATGGAGCCGCAATTATGAACCCGGATGGGAACCCACAATATAAATTGAAATCAAAAAGAAATGACAAACAAAATATTTACCCTACTCAGCATCCTCGCCGTCGGCTTTTTCACCGCTTGCAAAACCCAGGTATCCGGTGATTTGGTGAAACAAAACTTCGATTTTGCTTCAGAACAACTTGTCTACGCATTACAGGAGATTGATTCTGCGAAAGTAAACGATGAAAGAGATTCTCTCTCTAAAGCGGAAAAACCGCTGGTCAGTCCCCGCACCCTGGATGAAAACGGAAATCTGAAATTGGTTGTTTCCAGGGACTGGACAAGCGGTTTCTTTCCCGGGGAGCTGTGGTATATGTATGAATTTACAAAAGACCCCAAATGGGAGAAACAGGCAAGAGCATTCACCACCACACTTGAAGTGCAAAAGTTCACCAAGACCACCCACGATTTGGGTTTCATCCTGTATAACAGTTTTGGTAACGGGCTGAGGCTGACGAACGATCAGACTTACAAACCCATTTTGCTTGAAGCGGCGAACTCACTGATCTCACGCTACAAGCCCAATGCCAAAATTATCCGTTCATGGGATCACAATCGCGACAAGTGGCAATGTCCGGTGATCATCGACAACATGATGAATCTGGAATTGCTTTTCTGGGCATCCAAGGAAAGCGGCGACTCAACCTATTACAATATAGCAGTGAACCATGCGAACAGGACCATGAAGAATCATTTTCGCCCGGATTACGGCACCTATCACGTGGTCGACTACGATATTATTTCAGGTGAAGTGCTGAACCGTCATACCCATCAGGGTTACGCGCACGAGTCTACCTGGGCCCGGGGCGAAGCATGGGCATTGTACGGTTATACCATGTGTTACCGGGAGACAAAAGACAATGCCTATCTGGATCAGGCCCGGCATGTGGCAGATTTTATCTTCACCAACCTCAACCTGCCGGAGGATCTGATCCCTTACTGGGATTTTAATGCACCCGAAATTCCCGACGAACCCCGTGATGTCTCTGCAGCCGCAATCATCGCATCGGCGCTCTATGAGCTAAGTACCTATGACGGAGACAAGGCGAATCAATACAAAGAACAGGCCGATACCATCCTGAAGAATCTGACACTTCACTATCGCGCCACTTTGCATGACGACGGCGGATTTCTGTTGCTACACAGTACCGGATCAAAACCGTCGAACTCCGAAGTGGACGTGCCACTGGTTTATGCCGACTATTATTTTCTGGAAGCACTCTTGCGAAAAGAAAAAATTGAAAATGATCTCTCTTTAACCAAAAAATAAAATGAAGCATTCTAAATATCTGTTGACTATCTTGTTCCTGGGCTATAACCTGATTGCCGGATATGGACAAATCAATTATTCTCAGAAAACAAGATTGAATGAAAACTGGGAATTTCTCAAATCAGACTTGGGAAGCATATGGGAATCAGTACGTCCCGGCGCTGAAGGTTCTCCGGAGAAGGTACCGCTGTGGGAGCAGGTAACACTGCCCCACTGCTACAATGCTACCGATGCTGTTGATCCGGACCTCAACTACTACCAGGGTCCGGCCTGGTACAGAACACTTTTGTCTGTAGACAACCCTTTTAAAGAGGGTCGCACGCTGCTCCATTTCGAGGGCGCCGGACAAAAAACAAAGGTCTATATATACACAGAAGAAGTGGCATCCCATGTGGGAGGTTATGATGAGTGGGAGGCAGATATCACCGATGCGGTATATCGTTTTCTTACCTCGGACGATGCAGAACGATTTAATGGAAAGATCCCTCTCTCAATTCGTTGTGACAACTCGAGGGATACGGAAATGATTCCATCCGACCTGTCCGACTTCAATCTCTACGGTGGAATATACCGCTACCTGAATCTGGTATATACGCCGGCATTGGCGCTCCGATCAGTACGTGTGGATGCCACTGTCGATGCAAAAGGGAAGAACGGCGTACTGGATATTTTCGCTACATTCAATCAAAATAAACCGGCTGGAATCCTGAATGTGAAAATATTCTCACCACAGAACAAGTTGCTGAAAGAGCAGGATATCCGGCTGGAAGATTTCTCCGGTCAGAAACTCTGCTCCTTTTCTTTGAATAAACCGGAGCTGTGGGCACCAGATCATCCTTCACTCTACCGGTGTGAAGTAACATTGCAATCGGAGTCCGGAACCATGAAAGCGGAAGAGAAATTTGGCTTCCGTCATTTCGAATTTGTCAAAAAAGGTCCGTTTATGCTGAACGGAAAACGATTGTTGCTGCGCGGTACCCATCGTCATGAGGATCATGCGGGAGTGGCGGCCGCCATGACAGAAGAGATGATTGTGGAGGAGATGGAGATGATGAAATCCATGGGAGTCAACTTTATCCGGCTGGGGCACTACCAACAGTCACGCATCGTGCTTGAGGAGTGCGACAGGCTGGGCATCCTGGTCTGGGAAGAGATACCCTGGTGCCGTGGGGGACTGGGGGGCGACCTGTACAAGGAACAGGCACGACGCATGCTTACAAACATGATCACCCAGCATCGGAATCACCCCTCGGTGATCCTGTGGGGGCTGGGGAACGAGAACGACTGGCCAAACGATTTTCCTGAATTCGACAAGGAGAAAATCAGGACCTTTATGAAAGAGCTTCATAAGCTTTCTCATACACTCGACGATTCACGGCTCACTTCCATCCGGCGGTGCGACTTCTGTAAGGACATTGTGGACGTGTACTCTCCCTCAATCTGGGCCGGATGGTACAGAGGTATTTATACAGATTATAAAAACGTTTCCTACAACGAGATGCTGAAAACCGATCATTTTCTGCATGTGGAATGGGGAGGAGATAATCATGCACGTCGCCATGCGGAGGATCCCTATATCAATCTGGATAAGATAGGCAGTGGCGGACAAAAAGCAGATGAACGTGCCGGCGACGCATCGCTCTATGGCGGTACGGCAAGGGCATCGCGCGATGGAGACTGGAGCGAGACCTATATCTGTGACCTGATAGACTGGCACCTGAAGGAACAGGAGACGATGCCATGGCTTACAGGGGCTGCCTACTGGCCCTTCAAGGACTTCTCCACACCGGTACGTCCCGAGAATCCGGTACCCTATATGAATCAAAAAGGTGTTGTGGAAAGAGATATGACCCCGAAAGAAGCATTCTACGTCTTTCAGTCCTATTGGACGGAAAATCCGATGATCCGTATTTACGGTCATACATGGCCGGTACGATGGGGCAAATCCGATGAAGAAAAAACCATCAAGGTATATTCGAACTGCGATGAGGCAGAGCTTTTTCTCAATGGACGAAGCATGGGTGTAAGGAAACGTGACAGTCAGGATTTTCCTGCTGCAGGATTACGCTGGAACACCGCCTTTGAGCCGGGCAAAAATGAGGTGAAGGTTATTGGCAGGAAAGGAAAGGAAACTGTGGAAGACAACATTGCGTTCGACTATGAAACACGTCCCTTCGGTAAACCGGCAAAAATTGTTGCCCGTATAATCGAAGATAACGATGCGTATGCCTGGATCGAAGCGGAGCTTCGCGATCAGCACGACGTACCCTGTCTCACTTCGACCGATTATATTCGTTTTGATGCGACCGGTGATGGAGAGTTGGTGATAAACATGGGTACTTCCACTGCGTCATCTAAAGTTCAGGCATATAACGGACGGGCAAGGGTAAAATTGCTAAAGAAAGGACCGAAGAGCATCGTATCTGTGAAATCGGGTATATTGGAAACCGTTTTTATGGAAATAAAATAGAACATCCAACTCATAATCCAACCTGTTGATTGATTTTAATTTGCTAACATCTCCAAATGAAAAATAAGACATTTAGCCTCATCCTGATCTGTTTTACATGGATCGTTGCCGCACAGGCACAGGATATGGAAAATAGCTGGGATAAAAACATTTCAAGAAATGAACATCCCAATATTCAATGGTTTAAAGATGCCAAGTTTGGTCTGTTTATTCATTGGGGACTTTATTCTAAACTTGGCGGTGTATGGATGGATAAGAACTACTATGGTAGCGGCGAATGGATTATGAATGTGGCAAAAGCAAACGCGGATGCTTATGCGGAAGAAGCAGCCAACATGGACCTGTCGGATTACAATCCGGAAGAATGGGCCATGTTGGCTAAAAAGGCAGGCATTAAATATGTGGTTATCACGGCCAAACATCACGAGGGATTTACCATGTATGATTCCAAAGTCAGTGATTTTACCATTGTGAAATCCACAAAATATGGCAAAGATCCCATGCTGCCACTTTCTCAAAAGATACGTGAGCAGGGAATTGAATTTGGATTTTACTATTCTCAGTTTCTGGACTGGCATGAACCCAATGGTGGAGGAAACAGGTGGGATTTTGATGAATCGAAGAAGGACTATCAGGAATATTATTCCAGGAAGGCCATCCCACAGCTGAAAGAATTGCTTTCAAATTACGGACCTCTCGGAACCATCTGGTTTGATATGCCAGGTGGACTTACCTATGAACAAACAAAAAGCTTGGTGGACACGTTGCGTAAAATACAGCCCAATTGTCTGTTCAGCAGTCGTGTGGGTCAGGGATTGGGTGATTATCGTGATTTCGGAGACTCTGAAGTCCCTGGCCGCCCTATTCACGGAGCCTGGGAATCGATCTATACGCACAACGACTCATGGGGATTCATTGCACATGATAAGAATTTTAAATCTCCCAAAGAAATCATTCAGCTTCTGGCAGAAGTAGCTTCCAAGGGAGGAAATTTGATGTTGAATGTGGGTCCCGATGGCAAAGGCGCTATTCCGGCCTATTCCCGCAAGTATCTGCTGGAAGTGGGTAAATGGCTTGATCGATTCGGAGATGGCATTTACAAGACGACGTACGGATTCATTCCCAGGCAACCATGGGGTGTGACCACCAGCAAACCGGGAAAACTGTATCTGCATATTTTTGATCTGCCCGAAAACCATCAGATCTTGGTTCCGGGAATGAATGTCGATATTCAGCATGTGTATCAGTTAGATTCCGGAGAGAAACTAAGCTGGAATAAAAACAACGATGATCTTACTGTCACCCTTCCTGTGCTGACCGACTCCCGCAATACCGTGGTTGTTGTGGAGTACGCAGGAGTCTTGACCGACAAATATGATCAACTGCCGGTGACGGTATCGGCACAATACAGGTTAAACAAGCTTTTGCCAAACGATGCAACAAGGGAAGGGGCAGCAACCATAAAATCCATCACACACAGCGACTATTTTGGAAACTGGAAGCATACCACCTGCTTGACAGAAATGAAAAAACCGGAAGATGTCGTCCATTTTAATCTTCGGTTCACTGACCCCGGCGATTATAAAATCATGCTATCATACAATTGTGAAGTCGAAAATAGTCGCCAGGAAGGAGTAATTGAATTTAACAAACAAAGATATTTATTCCAGACAGTAAGAACGGGAGGTAAATACACCAATAAGGAACCATTGATGTTCCACAACCATCACATTGCAATCGTGACAGTTACGGAACCTGGTGTTTATTCGCTGAAAATATATCCGTTGAAGGAAGGGAAAGAATTATTTAAGCTGCAATCAATCCAGATAGATCCTCTCAAATGAAAATAAATCTCTTTTTTTGCATTGTGATCGAATAAGTTTATTTGTATTAGATTGCTTTTTTGATGTAAAGTAGTTCATTTCAATTGCGGTATTAATTGTTACTTTTGTAGTATGAAAACCGGATAAATAAGACTTTCATGAAAAAAAACATTCTTTTCACGCTTGGGATACTCCTTCTTTTATCGTGCCGCACCGAACCGCAAAGCTCCATGATCGCTCGAAGCACGATCAAGATTGAGGAGGGAGAGAACAGGGAATCCATCATCGAAAAGGCAGCGCATGTAGTACCCACGGTGAATCAACTGGATGCGCTGCAAAATGAATTTATCGCTTTCATCCACTTCGGCCCCAACACCTTCACCCGCAAGGAGTGGGGGAATGGGATGGAGGACCCGGCAGTTTTTGATTTGCGAACACTCGACACCGACCAGTGGTGCCGGACCATGAAATCGGCCGGCATGAAAATGGTGATCTTTACCGCCAAGCACCACGATGGGTTTGTGCTCTGGCAGAGCCGCTATACCGAACATGGAGTGGCCTCATCTGGTTACCGCAATGGAAAAGGTGATGTGCTGAAAGAACTGTCGGAGTCCTGCAAGAAATATGGTCTCAAACTGGGCATCTACCTCTCTCCGGCCGATCTGTATCAAATTGAACACCCCAACGGTCTGTATGGTAACCTGAGTGAATACACCAAACGCACCATTCCTCGCGCGGTGGAGGGTCGCCCTTTTGAAAACAAAACCACCTTTGAGTTTGAGGTCGATGATTACAATGAGTATTTTCTGAACCAGCTCTTTGAATTGCTGACCGAGTATGGTGATATTCATGAGGTTTGGTTTGATGGGGCACACCCGAAGAGGAAAGGGGGACAAACCTATCACTATGCCGCATGGAGGGAGTTGATTCGTACGCTTGCACCCAAGGCGGTGATATTTGGACGTGAAGATATACGCTGGTGCGGAAATGAAGCAGGGGCGACACGCGGGATGGAGTGGAACGTGATCACCTATCCGGAAGATCCCAACCTCTCAACGGAATTTTCCGATATGACGGACAACGACCTCGGCTCGCGGGAAAAACTTTACACGGGAAAATATCTGCATTACCAGCCGGCAGAAACAAACACCTCCATTCGCGAAGGATGGTTTTACCGGGATGACACCAACCAGAAAGTGCGCAGTGCCGATGATGTGTTTGACATATATGAGCGTTCCGTAGGGGGTAATTCCATCTTTTTGCTGAATATCCCTCCCAATCGTGAAGGAAAATTCTCACCCCGTGATGTTGCGGTATTGGAAGAGGTAGGAAAAAGGATACAGGAGACCTATTCAATTAATCTCTTTGAGAACGCAAGGGGCCCTAAAAAGGTACTCGATAGAAATTCCGACAGTTATCTTGTTGTGAACAACGATGATCACTCCTTTACCATCAGCCTGCGTAAACCCACTACCATAAACAGACTGATCCTGCAGGAAGCCATTGCCACGCACGGTGAACGGGTGGAAACACATGGGGTGGATGCCTGGATCGATAACCAATGGGTGGAAATTGCACAATCAACCAATATTGGCTATAAGCGTATTCTACGTTTTCCGGAAGTGACCACAAACAAAATACGAATCCGGATCACAACTTCACGTCTTAATCCGGCCATCAGCAACGTTTCAGCCCACTATTACCATGCCCGTCCACCACAGTTGTCGTTTTCACGCGACAAAGAGGGAGCGGTGACCATTACACCCTCTCAAAGTGTGTTTAACTGGAACCTCCATGGAGAAAATGCTGCAGAGAACCTGAATGCAGGTTACGAGATATTTTATACACTCGACGGATCGGAGCCCAGCCGGCACTCTCTGAAATATGAAGAACCCGTTCCCGTGATCAACAGTGAGCTCAAGGCGGTTTCATTTCTCAACGAGATACAGGGAGCAGTTGAACGAGAGACCTTCGGGATAGCCAAGAAAGCGTGGAAACCTGCCGGCGTAAGCAGCCAACGAGACAGACATCCCGCTACAGCAGCTTTCGATGCAAACCCCTTTACCTACTGGCAGTCGGAGGAGAAGCCCACTCCCCATTTCATTGCCATTGATCTGGGTAGCGAGCAGGAGCTGAGAGCGTTGGTCTACACACCACAAACATTCTACCCTGGTGGAATGATAGCGAAAGGAGATATCTTCTAATGATGAGAAAAAAAATCTTTCCACTGCTGATCATGCTGATAATTGTTGCAGGTTGTACGTTACAACCGGGGAAAAAAGCGACACAGGCGCTACAGTTGGTATACGATAAACCGGCCCGGCTATGGGAAGAGACACTTCCCCTCGGCAACGGACGGATTGGGATGATGCCCGATGGCGGCGTGGATGTGGAACAGATTGTGTTGAACGACATCACCCTATGGAGCGGCAGCGAGGACTCTGCAGCGCTCAATCCCGATGCCATTCAATACCTGCCCCAAATACGAGAACTACTGCTCGCAGGGAAAAACAGCGAAGCACAACAACTGATGTACCGGCATTTTCGATGCGGCGGAGAAGGCTCAGGTTATGGGAGTGGGAAAGATGTGCCTTATGGTAGCTTTCAGATGTTGGGGAATCTGCTGATCACGCACACCTATGCCAATGACGACAGCGTACGTGATTACCGCCGTATGCTGTCATTAAACGATGCAGTGGCCACAACGGAATTCAGAAAAGGGAGTATACATTTCTCACGCGAATATTTTGCTTCTTTTTCCGATGATCTGCTCCTGATCAGAGTATCGGCCGACAAGAAAAAATCCATCAGCTTCAGCCTTACCCTATCCCGTCCCGAAAGGGCGACAATTTCTCTGGAAGAACAGGTTCTTTGTATGGAGGGACAGCTCAACGACGGGCACAACGGTGACATGGGGGTACGCTACTTCACAAAATTGCAGATCGTGAACAAGGGCGGCACGGTTTCTTCGGACGGAAAAGAACTCTCCTTGTCGGGTGCCGACGAAGCAATGATCATCCTCTCCTCTTCCACCGATATGCTCGAAAAGGAATACAAAGAAAAGACAGCCATGTTGCTAAACAAAGCAGGAGCAACAAACTATAACAAACTAAAATCCAATCATACAGAGAAGTATCAGGAAAAGTTCAACCGGGTAGAACTCAACCTGGGCAAGCAGGATAACAGTCTTACTACCGACAAACGTCTGCACGATTTTCAGGTGAACGACGATCCTGCTTTCGCCGCACTCTACTTCCAATACGGCCGTTACCTGATGATCTGCGGTACAAACGAGCATTCGCTGCCGCTCAATCTGCAGGGGCTCTGGGCAAACACGGTGCAAACCCCATGGAACGGCGACTACCACCTGAACATCAATGTACAAATGAATTACTGGCCTGCCGAAGTATGTAACCTCTCCGAACTGCACCAGCCTCTGCTCGATTTCACCCAATCACTCGTATCGTCGGGGACTAAAACAGCACAAACTTTTTATGGTGCCGATGGATGGATTGCCCATATGATGAGCAACCCATGGAAATTCACAGCTCCAGGCGAACACGCATCGTGGGGTGCAACCAATACCGGGGGTGCCTGGCTTTGTGCGCATCTTTGGGAACATTACGCCTTCACGCAGGACAAGGAATACTTGCAACGCGTATACCCTACCCTGGCTTCAGCAGCGCAGTTTTTCCTCTCGGCCATGATCGCGGAACCTAAAAACGGCTGGCTGGTCACTGCCCCCTCCTCCTCGCCCGAGAACGGTTTTTATATGCCTGGCTCCCGCGATCAGGTTTTTGTATGCATGGGCCCCACCATGGATGTACAAATCATCAACGAGTTGTTTACCAACACCCTGTCAGCGGCCAAAATAATGGGTATTGAAGATGAAACAACGACCCGAATCAGTGAGACACTACCCAAACTGCCGCCCATGCAAATCAGCGAAAAAGGATACCTGATGGAGTGGTTGGAAGATTACGAAGAAGTTGATCCACAACACCGCCATGTCTCGCATCTCTATGGTCTGCATCCCTCCAATCAGATCTCACCCTATACCACCCCTGAGCTGGCAGCGGCAGCGCGAGAAACGCTCGAGCGACGTGGCGACGGCGGCACAGGTTGGTCACGCGCCTGGAAGGTAAACTTCTGGGCACGTCTGCACGACGGAAACCGAGCCTACAAATTACTCAAAAGCCTTATGGAACCGGCGCTGCCATTGAATTCCACCACGTACGACGGACAGGGTGGCGGTACCTACCCCAACCTCTTTTGTGCCCATCCGCCATTTCAGATCGACGGTAACTTCGGTGGCACGTCCGGCATCGCTGAAATGCTTATCCAAAGCCAAGATGGTTACATCAATCTGCTTCCGGCTCTCCCCGATGCATGGGGCAGCGGCAGCTTCAAAGGACTGCGTGTGCGGGGCGGTGCCGTAGCAGATGCCGCATGGAGCAACAAACAACCCACTACAGTCACCCTCCTGGCTACATCGGACAATACATTCCGAGTGAAGGTCCCTGAGCATGCCATATCTATCTTCCATAATAACAAAGAGATACAGGATGATAACGGATTTATTTCCATTAACATGAGTCGTGGAGATATTGCAAAACTGGACTTTTCATTCCATTAATCCGCTATAGTTTGAACAATTATTGTAACTTTAAAAAATTATTCTGCAATAAGCTGCAAAATAAAATTTTTAATATGAGACAATCATTGTTCTTGCTTTCGTTCATCCTGTTGCTGGTTTCAACAAATCTTGCAGGACAGGAAATTATTGCACACCGGGGATATTGGAAAACCGGCGGATCGGCACAGAATTCCATTGCTGCGCTAGTGAAGGCCGATTCTATTGGTATTTTCGGTTCCGAGGTCGATGTCTGGTTATCTTCCGACGGCATTCCGGTGATCAATCACGATGCCGATGTCACGCTGAACGGTGAGAAGCTGGTCGTGCAGGATACTCCTTTCGCCACACTCCGGAAAGTGACGTTAGCCAACGGAGAAATACTCCCTACCATGGAGGAGTATCTCGATGCATTTACCCAATGTAAAAACGTTAAACTGATCATCGAGTTTAAAGTGCACAAATCCAAAGAGAGAGAGGATATGCTGGCAGAAAAGGTCATCAACATGGTTCGGCAGCGTAATCTGCAGGAAAAGGTGGAATATATTTCTTTTGGAATTCATTTCGCGCAACAGATAAGGAATATTGATCCACAGGCACCGGTTTATTATCTGAGCGGCGACCTTTCACCGCAGGTCCTGGCAACAATGGGTTTGAGTGGCTTCGATTACCATTACAATGTATTGTACAAACGTCCCGAATGGATCAAAAAAGCGCATGAGCGGGGACAGAAAGTAAATGTATGGACCGTAAACAAACCCGACGATATTCAGAAGATCATCGATTTGAAAGTTGATTTCATTACCACAGACGAGCCTTTGCTGGTCAGGCAAATATTGCAGAAACAATGAATCTGGGAGAACAACTCAACCGGGCCATCCTCATCGCCATGGAGGCGCATGAAGGACAGCTCGACACACACAACGGGCGTCCATACATTGAACATCCGTTCCGGGTAATGAATGCCGGACATACACTGCAGGAGAAGATTGTGGGTATTCTGCATGACGTGGTGGAAGACACATCCTGGACACTGGAACAACTTGCTGGTGAAGGATTCTCCAGTGAGATTGTAGAGGGTGTGGATGCCACGTCACGCCGCGACAATGAGTCGTACGATGAATATATCATCAGGCTGCAGGATAATCCCATTGCTGTGCGTGTGAAGCTGAACGACCTGACAGACAACATGGATATCCGCCGCTGGAACGAAGTACAGTACCACGACCTGGCCCGCCTGCAAAAATATCTGGAAGCATACAAACTGCTTACGGAACAGGAACAGGAACCGACGGACAAAGGGCCGGCTTCGGCACAGGCCAGTGATCCACAACAATGAAAATAAGGTGGCAGGCATCTATATCCATATTCCCTATTGTAAGACACGGTGTACATATTGCGATTTTTACACCCTCACCAACGAATCGCAAATAGACCCATTTGTGAATGCACTTTGCAGGGAAGCAGACATGAGGAAGGAAGAACTTTCCGAAACGGTAAAAACCATTTACTTCGGTGGTGGAACGCCTTCCCGGCTTCATCAGAATCATTTCGGACAGATATTCGACACCCTTTTCAACAGGTACACCATCAACGCCGATGCGGAGATTACCGTGGAAGCCAATCCCGATGATCTTTCGGATGATTATATCAGGATGCTTGCAAAACTACCTGTCAACCGCCTCAGTATCGGCATTCAAAGTTTCGATGACGATGAACTGAAGTTTCTGAGCCGGCGGCATTCAGCGCGACAGGCCATCGATGCAGTCAGAAAATGTCAGGATCAGGGTTTCCGCAATATCAGCATTGATCTGATGTATGGCCTGCCAGGCCAGTCATTGGAACTATGGGAGCGGAATCTGGATCAGGCCATCACACTCAATATTCAGCATATATCGGCCTATCATCTTATTTATGAAGAGAAAACCAGGATGTACTCGCTGCTGAAGGCCGGCAAGATCAGGCAGGTGGATGAAACGACCAGTACCGCCATGTTCTCAAAACTGATCGACCGACTCACAGGCGATGATTTTATACACTACGAAATTTCCGCCTTCGGCAAAGAAGGTTGTTTCTCCCGACACAACAGCGCCTACTGGCAAAATAAAAAATATGTGGGATTAGGGCCGGCAGCACACTCTTATGATGGCGACAACCGTTCACTGAATGTTGCATCGCTCAACCGGTATATAAAAGGAATTGAATCGGGTATCCCCGACCGGAGTTACGAGCAGCTGAGCCTGAATGAAAAGTATAACGAATACATCCTGACCGGTCTGCGTACCATGTGGGGTATAAATCTTAAAGAACTGAAAAACAGGTTCGGAGAACAATTCTTCCAGTCCTGCATGGAAAATGCACAAAAGTATCTGGATCAAAAACTACTGACCAGGGAAGAAGACACCCTGAAGCTCACCCGCGATGGCATCTTCATCTCCGATGGTATCATGAGTGATCTGATGCTGGTGTGATTATACCACAGTCAGTGCCCGGACTATTATCCCTACAATAATGGCGATGCCAAAACTCAGCAATGTCCCAATCAGAATGTATTCAGTAAGCTTCCGGTCTCTTGAATCCTTTAAATCGCCAAAGCGGAATACAGACTTTGCTGCCACTAGAAATCCGATCGCCTCCCAATGTCCCGTGACCACAAAAATAAAAACCAGCAGTCTTTCCAGTATCCCGATATATTTCCCTGCATTGGGAAGCGATTTTTCCCTCATCGGTTCAATGCTTTTTGCCCAACTGCCCAGCAGAACCTGTATCACAATACCACAGACTACAGTCAGAAAGAGTATTGCCGTCATATAAATCCAGAAGACCGGACTTTCCAGTAGAAGCCCGATAGATAGCACGGGTTGGAAAAAGATCCACCATATAAGCAGTATGCTGAACAGGTGCAACAACTGATCAATTACAAACCATTTGGCAAGGGTCGCTGTTTTCTGTCGGTATATTTTTATCAAATCTATCAGAATATGCACCACCATCATAGCGATTGCGACCCGCCAGGAACCAAGATTCCACAGCAACAGCCAGACCAGCAATCCGTGGATGAGTCCGTGCAAATAAAATTTGAAAGAGCCTACGCCCCGTCGTTCTTTCTCTTCCACCCATGATTTCGGCTGTAATAAAAAATCGCCGGCCAGATGTGCGAAGAGAAGTTTGATTAATACAATCATGATTGCAATTTTTCCATTTTCTTCCGATAGATCTTCTCCACTGCCAATAACTCGTCCACATGCGCCCTTTTCCACCTGCCGCTCACAGAATTCTGCTTGATACCCAGCCGGGTACCTATTTCTTTCTGTGTAAAGGAAGGTTCTCTTAACACCATTTCCACCAACTCGGCAGAAGCTGCTGTCCAGTTATCCATAAAAACAGATGCGAGTCGCAGATAGAGATTCATCTCCTCATCGAAATCAGGCCAGGGACTTTTTATCAACAGATTGCTCTTTTCTTTCTCAAGTTCCTCAAATTTCTCTCCTGCATAAATAAATGCCTCTCCATTGCTTTCAGAAATACGTGTACCGGCATATGTCTTTTTGCCGATTCCTATGGCCATCCTCACATCAATACCTATTTTCCTGATCAGCGTTTTAATAAGCATTGCTTTTCTCAATGCTTCTGTGGGAGAATCGACCTCCAACTGAAAAGAATCTCCCCAAACCAACTCCCATTTTTTGGGTGTTGTCCCCCACTCGTTGAATAGTTTCTTAAGTGGCAACAACCACACTTCCGGATTATTTATTTTCCGGGATGAAATAATATCCCCTTTTATAATTGCTATCATACGACAAATATCATGAAAAGAAATGATATATCAAAATATCGTTAAAATAAACGATATTTAAATTTATCGTTTATAAAAGCGATAAATAAAATATTAGCTCAATCCCTCGATCTCTCCGTCGATGATATCAATGCGTTTTGCCTGCGGATCGGCAGGAAGACCGGGCATACGCATCATCTCACCGGCAATGGCTACAATAAATTCCGATCCCTGGTTGATGACCAGATCGTTAATCTTGAAACGGAAATCCTTTGCGACCCCATACCATTTTGGATCGGCAGAAAAGGAGTATTGCGTCTTGGCAATACATACAGGCATCCTTTCGAGCGGGGTACCTTCAATAAAGCGAAGCTTTTTCATTGCCGTTTCTCCCAATACCACATCGCGGGCACCATATATACCGGTTGCAATCTTGTTGAGTTTGGTTTCTATGCTATCCTCCAGGTTGTAGGTAAACTGCAGGTCTCCCGAGGGCTTGTTTTCTATCGCTTCCACCACTGCATTGGCCAGTTCCACAGCACCGTTGCCCCCATCGGTAAATGCCTCGTTCACAGCAAATGAAACACCCCTCTCTTCACAGAACTTTCTTATCGTTGCGATTTCCGAAGGCGTATCGAAGGCATATTTGTTGAATGCCACGACAACCGACTGTCCAAATGCAGCCAGGTTGGCTAGATGTTTTTCCAGATTGCCGAGTCCTTTTCTCAATCCGTTGATGTCGGGCGCCTTGATATCTTTTTCGGGGGTGCCGCCATGCATCTTGAGTCCCTGTGCAGTCACCACGATGACCGTAAGTTTGGGACGCAGTCCGCTCTTACGACATTTGATATTGAAAAACTTTTCCGCTCCCAGGTCTGCACCAAAGCCAGCCTCCGTGACGACATAGTCGCCGTAGGACATGGCCATCTTGGTCGCCAGCACCGAATTACAACCGTGTGCAATGTTTGCAAACGGACCGCCATGGACAAATGCCGGCGTATTTTCGGTGGTCTGCACCAGGTTGGGATGGATGGCATCTTTCATCAGTACGGTGATGGCACCGGCCACACCCAGATCTTTCACCGTGAAAGGTTTCCCGTTTCGTTTATAACCCAGCAGAATGTTTTCGATGCGGCGGCGCAGATCCTCTTCATTTTCCGCCAGACAAAGGATGGCCATCAGTTCCGATGCTGCCGTGATATCGAATCCTGCTTCCTGAGGCACACCGTTTCCCGGTCCCAGTCCGGTTACAATATAACGCAGGCTTCTGTCGTTTACATCCAGCACCCGTTTCCAGAGCACCTCCTTGATATCATCTCCCGTACCCTGCACCCGAAAGATATAGTTGTCGAGTAGCGCTGAAATGGTATTGTGTGCCGTGGTAACAGCATGAAAATCACCTGTAAAGTGCAGATTGATATTCTCCATGGGAAGCACCTGGGCATAGCCGCCGCCGGCAGCTCCTCCCTTCATCCCAAATACAGGTCCCAGCGAGGGTTCGCGTAGGGCGACAATGGCTTTTTTCCCAATTTTGTTCAATCCGAGTACCAGTCCGATGGAAACGGTGGTTTTTCCAATGCCAGCCTTTGTGGGAGTGATTGCGGTGACCAGGATAAGATTGCCTTGGTTTATTTTCTCAGGATTGACCAGCCCCGCAGGTACTTTGGCCATGTGTCTTCCGAAACTGATGATCTCTTCACGGGGTATACCGATCTCTTCTGCTACATCTTTGATTCTTCTCAGGGGTGTCTCTCTTGCGATTTGTATATCTGATTTCATATAATTAAATTAGTTTAATCCTGTTGGCTCATTGGCACATTGGCACATCATTTCAGTTTCTCCTCCAGCATCACCAGCTGATCGCGCAGCTGGGCAGCTTCCAGAAATTCCAGTTTTTTAGCAGCTGCCAGCATCGCCTTGCGGGTTTGCTCTATTTTTGTCTTCAGGTCGTCTTTCGTAGCATATTCCTGCAGCGGTTCGGCAGCAAGTGCATAATAATCCGGTTCTACATAGGCCTTTGCTTCTATTGTGGAGGTATATTCCTTATTCAGTGCGGAGGAATGGCTCTTTTTGATTTGCTGTGGAATGATGCCGTGTGTCTCATTGTATTTCATCTGTTTTTCACGTCGGCGGTTGGTTTCGTCGATGGTCATCTGCATGCTGTTTGTTATCTTATCAGCATAGAAGATTACCTTGCCGTTAACATTCCGGGCGGCCCGCCCGGCTGTCTGGGTGAGTGACCGGTGTGAGCGGAGAAATCCCTCCTTGTCGGCATCCAGCACTGCTACGAGCGATACTTCAGGCAGATCGAGGCCTTCGCGCAACAGGTTCACCCCGATCAGTACATCAAACAGACCGCGTCGCAGATCGTCCATGATCTTCACCCTCTCGAGCGTTTCCACATCGGAGTGAATGTAGTTGCATCTAATGTTGTTGCCTGCCAGGTAATCGGTCAGCTCCTCTGCCATCCTTTTGGTCAGTGTAGTCACCAGTACCCGTTCATTTTTCTCCACCCGTTGCTGAATTTCTTCCATCAGGTCGTCGATCTGATTCAGACTTGGACGCACATCGATGGGCGGATCGAGCAATCCCGTGGGGCGGATCAGCTGATCCACCACAATACCTTCCGATTTCTCCAGTTCATAGTCGGCCGGCGTGGCGCTCACGAAGATGATCTCCGGCGTGAGTGCCTCAAATTCTTCAAACTTCAGAGGGCGGTTGTCTATGGCTGCGGGGAGTCGGAATCCAAACTCCACCAGGTTGATCTTGCGGGAATGGTCACCGCCATACATGGCGCGAATTTGTGGGATGGTCACGTGGCTCTCGTCGATCACGGTGAGATAATCTTCCGGAAAGAAATCGAGAAGACAGAAGGGGCGCGTTCCCGGAAGGCGTCCGTCGAAATAGCGCGAGTAATTCTCAATTCCGGAACAGTATCCTACCTCCTTGATCATCTCCACATCGTAAGTCACCCGCTCATAAAGTCGTTTTGCCTCCAGCGGTTTTCCTATTTCCTGAAAGAACTCCACCTGTTTACCCAGGTCGAGCTGAATCTCGTCGATTGCCCTGTTGATGCGCTCCTGGGTGGTAACGAAGAGGTTTGCTGGAAAGATGCGGTAGGAATCCATCTTTTCCATGGTGACGCCGGTGAGCGGATCAACCGATTCAACGCTTTCGATCTCATCACCCCAGAAAATCACCCGGATGATGTAGTCGTGATAGGCCAGAAATACATCTACGGTATCTCCCTTGACCCGAAAGTTCCCCCTGTTGAAGTCGGCCGTCTCGTTACGGGAATAGAGGCTGTTGACCAGCAGTCTCAACAGTTGATCCCGTTCAAGCGTCTGCCCCACCCGCACGTCGACGGTCGTTTTCTGAAAGTCTTCCGGGTTCCCGATACCGTAGAGACAGGAAACCGACGACACCACAATCACATCGTTCCGTCCGGAGAGCAACGAAGAGGTAGCAGCCAGACGAAGTTTTTCAATCTCGTCGTTGATGGAAAGATCCTTCTCAATATAGGTATCGGTGGAGGGAATGTAGGCTTCGGGCTGATAGTAATCGTAATAGGAAACGAAGTACTCCACCGCGTTGTGCGGAAAGAAGCTTTTAAACTCACTGTAGAGCTGCGCCGCCAGTGTTTTGTTGTGGCTTAGCACCAGCGTGGGTTTATTGAGCTGAGCAATGACATTGGCCACGGTAAAAGTCTTTCCCGATCCGGTCACACCCAGCAGCGTCTGATAGGGAACCTGCTGCCGGAGTCCTTCGACCAGCGATTTGATGGCCTCGGGCTGATCACCGGTAGGTTTATATTCTGATGTAAGTTGAAAATGCATAATTACCAAATAAATAAAAAGAAATCATCCCCATTCAGGGGGCATCGGGCTGAGGTTTGGTTTCATAAACATGGAAAATGCGGAAGAGCGAGTCTAATTTCATATGCACGATATAACCGGGCATTTCTTTCGTATTTCCATCCCGCAGAAACGATTTTGTCAACGGTACATTTACGTTGTACACATCGTCCGGAGTTTTTTCATACTGCACGGCATTCACATCTGCTTCAAACTGCAATATCCCCTCCTGTGTACGGGCGGCAGCCATCAGCAGTTCGCCTGTAATCCTTTCACGGGGTGCTCTGCCCGATTCAAAAAAGCGGTCGACCACCGGTGCCAGGTATCGTCTTATCCCATCGTAATCTACCTTTGAAAGCGCGGAATAGAAGCCGTTCACCGTCATGCGTATGCTGTCGAGGTCGGCCTCATTCACAGGGTAAGACTGAAAGAGCATTTCATAGCGATTATTCGCCAAGGTAAGATATTCGCCACTAAAATCGCCGCTTTGTGCCTGTAACATATAATCGGAATAGGCAGCCGCACTGTTCAGTTTTAACGCTCCCATCCAGGCGAGTGAGTCGATTCGCATCTTCACGAGCGAAGTATAGGGGCTTCCGGGATACTGCTGTAGGAAATCGCGCAATGCAGAAACGTTGTCTGTCGTCTTCAACTGTTCCCAGTTGGCAGCTTCATTCTGCTTCAAGCGCATCAACATGGCATTTGCTTCCTCAAAATGAGAACCGGAAGGATATGATGTCATATAACCGATATAACCCGCCACAGAGTTTGTTTTCTGTGCCATGTCCCAACCACTTCGTTCGAGGTTGTCTTTTCGGATTGTTTCATTGTATATAAAAAAAGCAGCAATCAACAAAACAGCTGTCAACACAAGCCAAAGAAGTGGTTTTGCCGTTTTCTTCTTCCGGCTGTTAAACTCCTGCAGAATATCCTCGTTATCGTTGGCACTATTTAAACCGCTGCCTACTTCATCTTCCGATTTTTCTGTCTGAATTAATTCAGGTAGATTAACCTCATAATCGGCTTGGATTCGCTTTGTGCAATCTTCACAAAAAAGCGCTTCCTCCGGTTTATGTTTTCCGCATAAGGGGCATTGTAGGGACATCCTGTACCTGGTTTTTAGTGTGATTTTATCTTCTTACAAAGATAAAAATGTTTTGCGTATAAATTGGGATGCAGTGATTATGAGATCGATTTATCTTGTGAAAATCATTGAATTTTGTACTTTTGAAGAGAATTGTAAACTTATGGCTTACCTAAAAAATAGAATACGCTCCTTCAGCCATGCTTTCACCGGGCTTCGCCTTTTATTCAGGGGAACGCCGAATGCACTGATCCAGCTAATTGCTGCCATCGCAGCACTGCTTCTGGGTTTTGTGCTGCATATTTCAACTGCAGAATGGCTCGCGGTGATCATAGCCACTGGCCTGGTGCTATCACTGGAATCGATAAACAATGCGCTGGAGGTACTTGCCGATTACGCCTGTAACAAAGAGATGCATCCCGCCATTAAAAAAGTGAAGGATCTGGCAGCTGCGGGTGTTCTGATCGCGGCACTGGCAGCACTGGCCGTGGGTCTTGTGGTATTTCTTCCAAAAATTATTTAAACCGTGCCATGACCGATTTAAAAAAAATCCGTGTCTACCTGTTGAGGTCAGAACCAGATAACAATCTACTCCACTGCGTGACCAAAGATATTCCCCGGAACGAAATAACCATAAAATATAAGACAACAGCTGGAAACAGCGATGTTGTCGGTTCTATGGAAGTGTTCAGGGAAGGGGCACAACTAAATCTGATCGACTGTATAACAGACAAAGAAGGTTTTGTCATCCCCCAATATATCATTCTCGAACCCGATTATCTGATCGATGCCTCTGCCATGGCGGAGTGCTTTCAGGATTATGCTATCTCTCCCCTTCATTATTTTCGCAACAGACTGGAGGAGAAGGAGAACCGATCCTATCTGTTACTGGGTAATCTGGCCAATTTTTTTCTGGATGAACTGGTATTTGCCGATGATCCGGCTGAAGTTTCTTTTGGGGATGTCTTTTTGCACTCTTTCAGACAATCTCCCTTTGAATATGCCAGCTGTCAGGATATACGTTCCGACAGCGACTTCCGAGCGTTTATGCTAAAAGCGAAAGATCAGTTTGAACAGATACGTCGGGTCATTCTGGAGGATTTTCCGAAGCAGGGAATCGATATCCATCATTGCACGCTGGAGCCTTCGTTCTTCAGTGAGAAATTCGGATTTCAGGGACGTCTCGATTTGCTGCATATGCCTTCGTACAGTGTAGAGGCAAAGATCGTTGAACTGAAGTCGGGGAGGCTCCCATTTCCCGCGTATGACAGCAATAAGGTTGCCCTCAACCACGCGGTGCAGGCCACCGTGTATAAAATGATGGTGGAGGGTGTATTCGGTAAAGATCTGCATCGTACGGAAGCAGCCATACTTTATTCGGCAGGCAATAAGCCGGGTGAAAACCTGCGCTATCCGGTTGAAGACAGTGAACTGAAAAGAAGGATTATCCACGTCAGAAACCAGATCGTAGCCATCGAGCAAAGTATCATCCATGGCGATAACAATCAGGTGGAAAAGTTGTTTGAAATGCTGTTTCGTTCCGTCAGTCCGTCTCAAAAGGTTCCCGGTTTTTACTTGCGGAAGATCGAATACCTCCGCACCATCCTGTCGCAATGCACCGATCTGGAAAAAACATGGTTTTACCGATACATCCGTTTTATTTCGGGTGAGCTCTCTCTGCAGAAGCTCGGCAATAATGATACCACGTCACCCAATGGCCTTGCGTCACTTTGGAACAGTAGTTTTGACGAACGCTCTGCTTCTTTGGATGTGTTGTTCAGTCTCTCCATCGTGGAAATCGATGATTCGGGCAACGAGCGGACTATTATTTTTGCGCGGGATGAAAACGATCATGGTGTCGTCAATTTTCGTGAGGGGGATATCTGCATCGTTTATCCCCGAAGTGATGTAAACGATACGGTGTTGAACCGGCAAATCCTGAAGGGTACCCTCGTACGGATGACCAAAAAGCTGGTGGAGGTACGTTTCCGTTATAAACAAAAAAACAGGCAATTTTATGCGGATCACCCTCTTTGGGCCATTGAACATGACACGCTGGACAGCGCCTTCAACAACATGTTCAAGGGTATCTTCTCATTTCTCACAGCATCGAAGCAAAAAAGAGAAACGCTTCTGGGACAGAAGGCGCCCGGAGTAAAGATACCGGATAAAAAACAGAAGAGTGTTCCACCCGGTGACATCATTGACAAAGTGATGGACTCCGAAGATTATTTTCTGATTGTCGGCCCGCCGGGAACAGGAAAAACATCGATTTATGCCCGCCGATTAATTGAGGAGTACTACAACCGGCCTGATACAAACATCCTGGTACTGGCCTATACCAATCGCGCCGTAGATGAACTTTGCGATGCCATCAATGCAGCCTTCGGATGTAGCGATGGATCATGTGACACCTATATCAGGGTGGGTTCGGAACTTTCATGTGCTATGCAATACCGACATCGGTTGCTGCAAAGGATATCGGAAAAAGCGAACAGCAGGGAATCCCTCCGTGGTGAGATACACAGGACACGCATCTATGTCTCTACGCTCGCATCCATTACGGGAAGGATGGAACTCTTCACGCTCAAGCATTTTCACGTGGCCATCATCGATGAAGCGTCACAAATCCTGGAACCACAGATTATCGGGCTACTGCCCCGCTTCGACAAGTTCGTCATGATAGGTGATCACAACCAGCTCGCCACCATCGTGTTACAGGATCCGTTACTCTCAGAAACAGGAGAATCCCTGTTGCGTGAAGCCGGCATCCTTAACTGTCGCGATTCACTGTTCGAACGGCTGCTTCGTCAATGTAGCGAGAAAGGGTGGCAACACGCTTACGCGCAGCTCACCCTGCAAGGGAGGATGCATGAGGATATCGCCCGGTTTCCGGCTACCTGGTTCTACTCGGGGGGACTACTCCCCGCAAGTGAATGGCAATCGTCGGAATGGAACTTAACCTGTACATCCGATCATCTGATGGAGCGTTGTGTAGCAACTGAGAGAACTGTTTTCTTTTCCACGGAGAAGATCAACCAGACCTCTTCCTCCAGCAAGCTCAACGAGACAGAAGCCACGGTGATTGTGGAGCTGTTACTGTCTATTAGGAAAATATATGAAGAAAATGGTATCCAATTTGATCCAGACAGTGTAGGCATCATCGCACCCTACCGGAATCAAATTGCGCTGATCAGACACAAACTGTCAGAGTCGGATTTGCAGGATAGTGAAAAAATAATGATCGACACCGTCGAGCGGTTTCAGGGGAGCCAGCGCGATGTGATCATCCTTTCCTTTTGTGTTAACAATCCCGGTCAGTTGGATTATCTCACAAACCTGAATCCCGACGGTACGGTAGACAGGAAACTGAATGTGGCCATTACCCGTGCCCGGCAGCAATTATTTCTTATCGGCAATGCCGGTATCCTGCAGTCACATCCGGTTTATGCCACCCTGCTGCATCATTACAGGGATCGCATGATTGAACTGGAAGCAGGTTATTAATCGAAAAAAAACGAAGTTATTTGCCACATTTTTTTTTATTATCACAATATTTTGTATTTTTGCACTCTCAAACAGACAATGTCTTATGGTGTAATGGTAGCACAACAGATTCTGGGCCTGTTTGTCTAGGTTCGAATCCTAGTAAGACAACTAATTTACTCTAAATCAATAACTTGCACAACACAAAAGGATGTCGGACTGATTTATCATTGGTCCGACATTTTTTTGTATAAAACGCACCACACCAGTTTATCTCCATCCGAAAATCAGGGGAAAGAAGAACGTGACCGAAAGCGTCCATGCAACATATAGCGGGAGGTACCCGGCGATGGTCTGCTCCACACTTTTCATCTCCTTACCTTTCCATACAACCTTGAAAAGCGTGATCGTGATCAGCACAAGATGCACAAATATCAGGAGATTGGAGCCCAGCACGGCAGTCCGGTTGGGTGTGAATCCGAACTCTCCCACCCTGTAAATGATGGCAGAAAGCGCTACCAGATCGATCGCCAGCGTCAGGAGGGATAGCATAAAAAGTACCCATTCACTGAAACGATGCTTTTTATGGGTTGATGTGCCTACAACCGAAAAAACGACAATTGCCATGACACCCAGAAGCATCAGGTTGAATACAAGCAGAAAATCCCGGTCGTTGTAAGGATCTTTTCCTGTGACAAACATAAATACCAGATAGACCGACAGCGTGATCAGCACCAGCGGGCTGAAAATTCGTGCAATAATCGGTGCCAGTTTATCGGTAATCACGGGGAAGTTTCTGATAACATAGGAGGCCACGATGGGTGATGCAACCAATCCGATGATTGCAATATTCTCCATATAGAAGTGCTCGATATGCAGGTCGATCGCAGAAAACAGACCAATGGTCACGGCAGTGAGAACCCCTCCCCCAATCAGGATCAGGAGAGTCAGGATGGCGAGATCTCCGTTGTATTTGAGGTAATCTATTCTTTTCGACCGCTCTTTCAGGTCAAAGTCGATAAAAATCACGCCATAGAGAAACCACAAGAACAAAGGCAAATGCAAATAAGCCAGATTGATTGAATCGCTTTTCTCACCTGCAGGCAGCAGGTTGACGTACAAGGCCGACAACGTAAATATAGACAGCGATATAATTAGATTTTTAAGGTTGATACGGCTTTTCGTGAGAAAAGCGTAGGTAGACAATCCCAGGAAAACAATGATTCCGCCATTTTTTATGTAGTAATCATACTCATCCGGATCAAAACCGGCCAGGAGGGGAATCTTGATCAAAAAGCCGGCCATCACACAGGAAATGATCAAAAAAAGGAGATCGCTTTTCAGTACCTTCCGGCCGGGTTCAGCCTGATGATCGAACGCCAGCCTGGCTCTCCAGATGTCAGCCATTGGCAGAGCGGCAATATCTGGATAGATGGCAAAGAATGATTGCTCAAAACGCTTTTTATCGGACCGGTAGAGTTTTTCAAGTTTACCGGGATAATTCAGATTTTCTTTGATTGCTGTTTCCATACTGTATAAAAATTACATGCTTTAAATTGATTACGGGACCGGGAATGACATAAACAGAAATAGGTTTTTATTTACCGAAGAAGCTTCTCTATCGCGCCGATATGTTTTCTGAATGCCTTTTTTCCTTTGGCTGTGGCAGCGTAAGATGTGTTTGGTTTACGCTCCAGAAAGGATTTGCTGAAGGAGATATATTCACTTTTTTCCAGTGACTTGAGGTGACTCGCCAGATTACCATCGGTCACTCCCAGCAGATCCTTCAGCGTATTAAAGTCCAGCTGGTCATTCACCATCAGTGCCGACATGATACCCAGCCGGATTCTGTTTTCGAATGCCTTGTCCAAATCTTTTAAAAACTCTTTCACCACTTATCCTTTCCGCTGAATCAGCATACCGTAAATCATCTGTACCACACCGAAACCCAGCATCCACAGGTATAGGCTCCGGTCGATAAAGAGGAACGCCACAAGACCCAATAGAATCTCTGCGATTCCAAGATACCGAATATGACTAAACGTGTAATGGCTGCCATTGACCAGCGCCAGGCCATAAAAGATCAAAGTCAACGGGAGAACAAGACCCACATATCCTTTGAATAGAAGTATCAGACAAAGGATGCCACCGGTTGTCAATGGAATCAGCAAATTGATCAACAGTCGCTTCGCCTGATTATCCCATACACGCTGGCCCTCCTTTCTGCTCTTTCTGCCGGTGAACCAGAGGGCACTGACAACCGATAACAACAGCGTGCCCAACGCAATCAGCAACAAACTGCTTAGATTTTTCAGATCGACCGGCATCGCTTCATACACCAGATAATCATGATGCCTGAAAACCAGTTGATGAGCCAGCAGGGCTCCAGCAAGGGCGATTAATCCTGTCGACACACCCGAAAGGCCACTGAGGGAGATGAACCGGGCACTGCGACTCATGATCTTTCTGATCTCACTCAGGTCATTTAAATATTTCTCTTTTTCCATTTGAAAGTACTTTGTAATGCAAAGTAATATCAAAAAAAATTAGTTTGCAAGTTTTTATCCAAAAATATTCAATCTCTTTCTGATTTATATTGATTTGATATAGGGTTGCGGGTAAGGAAGATAGTGTTAATTACTAAAAAAGACACATTTAATCACACAAATTATCTTATTTTTGTACATAATTAAATGCGTATTATCTACTGTGAAATATCCCTTGCTGGCCATATTTGTCATTTTTCTTCCAAGCTCCTTATTTAGCTTAGAAAATAAATCAGATTCGTTACTCAAAGAGTTGGATAGGGTCATTGAAAAACGTGCTATCTTTTTGGAGATGAAAGAGGTCGGAATTTCAGACCTCAAACAAAAAAAGCAACAACTCAGGAAGCAGGAAGATATCATTGATATCAATAGGGAGATCATCAATCAGTACAATAGTTTCATTTGTGACTCAGCCGAGTTTTATATCAAGGAAAACCTGACACTTGCCCGGCAATCAGACAAAAAGGACATCATTACTGAATCCTTGTTGCATCTTTCTTATGTCTATTCACTTTCAGGTCTTTTCTTTCAGGCATCTGAGATTTTCGAGTCACTTGATTATGAGCATCTCCCTGACCATTACAAAGCATGGTATTGCTGGAACTATATCCGGTATTTTGAAAATCTGATTGTCTACATCAATGATCCGAGATATTCTTATCCCTATGAGATAAAGAAGGAAGAATGGAGAGACAGGGTAATGAGTCTGTTAAGTGAACAATCGGAAGAGTATAGAAAAGAACTTACCCATAAGTTACAGTTGTCCGGTCAGTTTTCTGACGCAGAGGAAATATTGAACTCAATCTTCGAACACCAGCAACCCCACACGCACCAATATGCCATGGCTGCCATGAATCTGGCAAAACACTACGCAAAGACCAATGAAACAGAAAAAGAAACCTATTATTTAATTTTAGCAGCTATTTCAGACGTCGAGTTGGCTGTGAAAGAGAATGAAGCGCTTTTGTCTCTTGCGGTGAAACTATACCATAGCGGAGATGTGGACAGAGCGTACAACTACATCAGGGTAGCCCTTGACGATGCCCTTTTCTACAATGCACGTTTTAAGAATTCGGTCATCTCACGCATACAACCCATTATTGAGGATACTTATTTACAGAAGATACACTCACAACAGAAAAATTTAAGGCTATATTCGATCGTTACAAGCCTGTTTGTAATTTTTCTCATCATCACCCTGTCCTATCTGTACATACAGATTAAAGCCGTTTCAAAGGCAAAAAAAGAGCTCCGAATGATGAACGATGATCTTGTTAAGCTGAACAAGAAACTGGATGAAGCCAATATCGTGAAAGAACATTATATTGGATACTTTATGAATCAATGTTCAGTTTATGTCAACAAGCTTCATAAATATCGGAAAAATGTAAACCTGAACATCAAGACTGGGCAAATGGGAAATCTTCATAAGTTTTCCCCGGATGAAATGGAATATGACATCAATGAACTGCATACGAATTTCGACAAAACTTTTCTGGCACTCTATCCGAATTTTGTAACAGAATTCAACTCTTTACTCAGATCCAATGAACAATATAACCTCGAACGGGGTGAATTAAACAATGAACTCCGCATATTTGCCCTGATCAAATTAGGAATTACCGATGTAAAACAGATCGCAGATTTTCTGCATTATTCTGTGCAGACGGTATACAATTATAAAAGTAAAGTAAAGACAAAAGCACTGGTAGAGAGCGATCAATTTGAGGAAGAGGTAATTAAAATCGGAAGCATCAAGTAGTTCACAATCATCATGATCACAAAATCTATTGCTGCTCCCGATTTAAATTGGCTTTTAAGAGCCTGTTGAAGGCTCGGCACCAACAAAACATTATTGTTTAAAATTCAAGGGATAGTACTTTTTTCTCCTTTTGATTATACTGTTTATGAAGCAGGGTAACTCCGTTTTTACACATCTCAGGATCTGCTTCAATGGTAATCTGCTTCATCTCACCCGGCATCAGAGTAAGATAATTGTCGTTCATGATTACAGGTAGAATCCGTTCCCCTGTTACACTATCCACCAATCTAAACCGGTTACCGAAGGCAACAGTGTGAGAGTTATTTTTTATCTCCAGGAATATTATTTCCTGATTATCTTTCTTGTTGTTCACGTTGCTGGTGACATGACGAATAGAAATATCTGCCCCGGGCAATCTGTTGAGGTCCCGGTAATCCAATTCATTTACCCCATTTCTCCAATAGAAGTTCTCAGATATAAGCCTACCTGCAGCATCATTCAGCTCAAGACGCACAAAATGTACCGGCGTCAAAGCATCTTTCTCGCTGTCCATCCCGTCTGTTACAAACATTGTGGCCCCGGTGGCGGTAGAGGAAGAATCTTTCATATTTTCTTTCCCTGCAAGATGGGATGGATTGAAGTCCAGTACAAAAGCCTCCTGTAGATCAGTACATGGAACATCAAGTGTCACAGAATTACCATAAAGTGGTATCTCTTCTCCTTGTAAGGTAAAGATGCGAGCTGTGGCGGTGACATTCTCCAGATTCACAGAGGATGAATTGATTACTTTCACGCTGTTGCTAGAGGCATTCCATTGGATATGAAACGGTTCACATGCTTTTTTGGCACCCCAGTAAGCTCCCGAAGCATCATGATAATAATCGTATGTTTGCCATACAAAGGATGGGTAGGCCGACTGGCTCATCCAAATCAGTATCCCGGTGGCATCATTCCACATTTTATCATTCCAGGCTTCATACATCCCTTTCATCACCTCGATATTCAGGAATTGTGCTTTTTCGCAAAAGGCTTCCAGATTATCCGATTCTCCAAACTGCTCATTTACAGCTTTCTTATAATTGATGGGACTGGCATTGGAAGCTGCCTTACCAAAGAAATGGCGGTTCCATACATTTTCCTCATCCTCTTCAAGCTGCTTGTCGGTAGGCAATGGCCAAAGCTGGTCCTGCGGAATAAACTCCCTCACGCTCTCATACACGGGAAATGTAGCCATTCCTATCTCCGAGCGCAAACCATAGCCACGGTCGGAACCGTAGGGATAGGGCGGATTGTTCCAGGCCAGATTGCTTCCCGAATTTTCGAAATGACGCCTGGGGGGTTGGTTTCCCCACCATCCGCTACCCGACAGGCCATCCTGGTTGGAAGAAGATTTATACATCCTGTCGTTATGATCTTCCGATCCGATAATCCCTCTGAGGTAATTATCCAGTTCCGGCGCCGGATGCGTTTCATTGGCACCGCACCACAGTGCGATGGAGGGGTGATTTCTTAAACGCTTCACTTTGTCCAACGCGTTCTGCTTAAAATGTTCCGCGTTTTCCACCTCGTTATAGGCTACATAGAGCCAGAAGTCGTCCCAAACCATGATCCCATACTGATCGCAATAATCATAGAACAGGTCGTCGGTTACACAGCCTGTCCATAATCGGATCATGTTGTAATTCATATCTTTGTGCATCCGGATCTTCTGTTCATACGCTTTATCCCTTGTTCGTAGCAGGTATTCGCTCATACCCCAATTTCCTCCTTTAATGAAGAGCTTTCGGCCGTTGATATAGAAAGACATTACGGGCCATCCGGCCGAATTCTGTTCAACGCGATAATCATATTTCCGAATGCCAAAAGTGATCTCACGTGAATCGGTTACCACTCCCTCCGCTTCGCAGGTTACACGACAGCCATAAAGATTGGGATCTCCGTAACCATTCGGCCACCACAAAGCCGGATTCTTCACAATCAGCTCATCAAACTGTTTTCGATTTAAATACACCATTCCTGTTTCTCCGGCCTGGAGGATAACATTTTTAGAAACCGTGATGTTGCCCGGCTGCACAGTGATGGTTACAGTCACATTTTTCTTTTGGTTCGAACAGTTCTTCAAAGCAGTTTGAAAAGAAAGGTAGGCTATCTCGTTGGATTCGAGTTCCGACCTGATCCAGGGATCCTCCATCACCACATCACCGGTTACTTCAAGGTATACATTGCCGGTAATGCCATGCAGTCTTCCCGGCACATAAGGCATCCAGTCCCATCCGGCAGCGGAGAGATAGGTGGGGCTGGCGGTTATACCAAATCCTTCCTTTGCATCCCTGGTCTTTTTCTGATTGGCATCATAGATCAAAACCGCTACTGCGTTCTTTCCTGTCTTGCTGATCAGATCCGTTACATCAAACTTTGAACGAAGCATATGTCCGCTCACATCTTTAGCGGACAGCTCCGTACCGGAAATTTTCACACCGTTAAAATAGAAATCGGCATACCGGTTAATATTATCAAAATGAAGCCACACACGCTCTCCTTCCTTTGGGGACGACGGCAGTGCAAACTCAGTTCTGTACCAGAAAGGGCGGTTGTAAAAAGTTTCATCTACCCGATAGATGTTGTCTCCATAATTTGGATCCTTTTCCAGTCCTGCTTCCACATAGGCAGTAAAAACGATTCCCGGGACTATCCCTCTCACCTCATTTTTAGAAACATATCCGGTTTCAGAGATCTCATATCCGGATGCATTCACATCTGCCTCCGGTATTAACGCCCAATTGATGTCGGGATTAGAGCTGTTTAATGAGAGTCTTTTGTTCTGTGCGTGGGAATAATAAAACAAGCATAACAGTGACATCGTCAATATGCCAAATTTCAATCGATTCATATCAAATTAAATAAAAAATATTGTTTCTTCAGGTGCATAACCACTGAGACATAAAATCTACGTTACTATCATGGACAGGATAAGGTGGCTGAGGCAGCGAGCTACTTTTCCGTTGAGACCGAATAGGGGCGATCCTCCATTTTTGTCCCTCTCTCCTTGTTGGGTGCGTCGCTCATCACCAATTTCAGCTTTCCGCCATTCACAATATCTGCATAGGCAATCCAATTTTTTGTATGCGCTAGCCCGTTCAATTCGGCAGATGCGATGTAAACATTATCAGGACTGTTATTCTCCGCTTCTATGACAAACTGTTTGCCGTCTTCCAGGGTAATGGTCACCTTCTTGAACAGGGGACTGCCCAGCACATACTGATCGGTTCCCGGGCAAACGCTGTATATTCCCATTGCGCTCAATACATACCAGGAAGAGAGACCACCCTGATCTTCATCACCGGGATAACCCTGCGGAGAAGCATTGTATAACTGCGACATCACTTTACGCACCTGAGCCTGCGATTTCCACGGCTCTCCCGAAAAGTTGTAGAGATAAGGCACATGCTGGCAGGGCTGGTTTCCATGTGCATACTGTCCCATATTGGCTGCAAGCATCTCCTTGATTTCGTGAATGACCTCATAATAAGCGCCCTTGTCATATTCGTTCGTGCCATGAAAGAATGAATCGAGACGTGCATTGAAAGCTTCCTCCCCGCCCATCAGGCTGATCAATCCCTTCATATCATGGAACACCGACCAGGAATATTGGGCGGAATTTCCTTCCGTAAAGGGATTACCCCACCTATAGGGGTTGAAATCTTCAAAAACCCAGCCTCCATTCAGTTTTCTGCCACGCATATACTCTGTTTTGGAATCCCACAGGTTTTGATAATGATAAACCAGTTTACCGAATATTTCTTCATACTTTTTGTTCCCCGTCATCTTTGCCAGATGATAAGCACACCAGTCGTCATACACATACTCTAGCGTCTTGGCAGCACTCTCACCGGTTATTTCATAGGGAATATATCCTCTTTCAAAATAATACTCATGCCCCTCGCGTCCGCTGGATCCCTTCCAAAAGCTCACGTGGGTAATCTCGTGATAATATTGTTCCAGTGCCTTTTCCGGATCGAAGTTACGGATTCCTTTTGCCCAGGCATCCGTCAGCAGGGAAATAGCATGATTGCCGATCATGATGCCCGACATCCCGGGACAAGACCAGGCAGGGAAGAATCCACATTGTTCTTTCGCATCCAGCAACGATTGCATATAACGCCCCTGCATGGTAGGATGCAGGATATTGGTCAATGGAAACTGAGACCGGAAGGTGTCCCAGAAACCGTTATCGGTATACATATATCCGTCATGTACTTCAAAATCATAAGGACTCCTGTAATAGGGTTCTCCTTTTTCATTGATTTCATGGAAAGTATGAGAAAATAGATTGGCGCGAAACAGGCAGGAGTAGAAAGTGGCTTTATCCTCCTCACTCTCTCCTTCCACTTTTACCCTGTTCAACAGATCATTCCACTGTTCACCTGCCGCTTTACTTACTTCCTCCAGTTTGCCGAAGTTCCCCAGTTCCTGCATTAGCGTCTGCTCAGCCTGTTCCGGACTGATATAGGACATCGCAATCTTAACCTGGACGGTCGTAGTACCTTCTGCAAACGCAACATACGCACCTTTACCCTCTCCTTCATCCGAAAGCATATGGGGAGTGATCTGGCTTGTACGGTTTTCCCAGGTACCGTGCAACAGGAAGGGCTGATCAAAAGATAGTACAAAATAGCCTTTCATTTCCTGTGGAAAAAGAAACCCGCTGTTTACCCATCCAATTATTTTATTTTCTTCCGGAATGATGGTCACACTGCTCCTGCCGATATAACCATCCAGCACGAGGTATGCTTTTTCATTTTCCGGAAAAGTGAAACGCATCATGCCTCCCCGCTTCACCGGTGCAATTTCCACGTTTACCCTGTTATCCAGTTGCACTGCATAATAGTGAGGTCGGGCTGTTTCATGATCATGTGAAAACCCTGTGGCACGTTCATCCTCATGCACAGTAAGTTTACCTGTTTGCGGCATCAGCGAGAGTGTCGCATAGTCCCTCACCCAGGGACTGCATTGATGTGTCACCTGAAATCCCCTGATGGTAGTTGCTTCATACTGGTATTTCCACCCGTCACCGTTTTTACCTGTTTGTGGTGAGAAGGCATGCATGGGATATGGTACGGCTACAGTGGGATAGGTGTTTCCGTAACTATAATCGGGCCGTGAGTCAGTTCCCTGCAACGTATTTACGTATTTCACCAGATTTTCCTGTCCCGTTTTACAGGAGAGGGTCAGTATCCCTATTGTCAAAATAATTACTACTATTTTTCTCATAATTTATTTTCTACTGCTTTGAACTCAGTATTCTCAGGAGGTAGCCATCATCATGAAGTGCAATCATACTCCCCATCCGGTATTTGGCTCAGGACCCATTTCCAGTCTCAGTTCACCTCCTGAGATGATCTCATCATAATGTAACCAGCATCTTTCAAGCGGCACTCCGTTCAGGCTTGCCCGCTGTATATAGATATTTTTTTCAGAGTATTTGATTGCTTTTATCCGGAATCTCTCCCCTGTGGCATACTTCCCGTCCAGTTGAATCTCTGTCTCTTCAAACACCGGACTGGTAATTTCATATCTGAGATCTCCAGGACAGGCCTGATGCAGTCCTACAGCTGATAAAACAAACCAGGCCGACATCTGTCCCACATCTTCATTTCCGACCAATCCATCCACACGGTTCCTGTAAGCACGACGACAAATCTCACGAGTCCATTTCTGTGTTAACCAGGGAACGCCCAGACGGTTAAACAGGTAGGGAACAAAATGCACCGGTTCATTGGCATGGTTATAATAATCGTTCCACATCATATCTTCGGGTACACTTTCGAAGAAGCTGATCAGGTCGGGCAATACCTTTTCTATGCCTCCCATCAGATCGATCATTCCTTCCACATCGTGCGGCACAAACCATCCCTGCTGGTAAGGATTGCTCTCGACCGTGCCATAGCTATCTTCCAGTCTGCCTTTTTCCGGCCACTCTGCCCAGGTTCCGTCTTCATTCCGCGCTCTGAACCAACCGACCTGCGGATCAAAAACATTTTTATAGCTTCCCGAGAGAGTCAGATACTTCTCCTGATCCTCCTTGTGATCCAGCATCCCGGCCAGTCGAGACATGCACCACTCAGTATAACTCAATTCAAGCGTATTGGATATGGAAAAATTACCTACCGCATAACCGGCACTTCCCGAATCAATGGCATCACTCCGCACTGCGAATCCCAGTTTTTCATTACCACTTTGTTCCGATGTACGAAGGGCAATCTCGTATGCTTTATGGATATCATAATCGCTAATTCCTTTTGCATAGGCATCTGCCAGCACCGATATGGCAGGATTGCCAATCATACAGGCACTATAAGCATTCATCAGTTCCCACCGTTCAAAATAACCTTTGCCACTCTCCTCAGACAGTGTGATGAGCGATTGCAACATATCATTCACGACAGTCGGATTGATAAGGGTCTGCAGCGGAAACTGGCTACGGAACACATCCCAACCGCTAAATACAGTCCGCTTTGTGAAATCACCAGACGCATGAATCTCTTTGTCTCCGCCAATATAGCGATTATCCACATCTTCATAGGTTCTTGGATCGATCATGGTATGATACAGGGCGGAATAAAATATGATCTTCTGCTCGTCGCTCCCTCCTTTTACTTTGATCTTTGCAAGGGCATCGTTCCATTTTTGATATGCGTCCTTCCTTATCCGGTCGAAATCCCAGCCAGGTATCTCCTGCTCCAGATTCCGCCTTGCACCTTCCTGATCCACAAACGAAATACCGACCTTCATCGACACCCGATCCCCTTCTTTTGTAGGAAAGTCGGCGAAAAAGCCCAGGTGCTTTCCTTGCTCTTCTGTGACGCCTTTTTTAATTCCGGCTTGTGCAATGATCTGTTGATAACCGGGACTGGTCACATCTTCCAGCTTTCGGGTCTGATCATCTGGGATGGTCGCACGCCAGATACCATAATCCCGAAGAGGCCTGTCGAATTGTGCATAGAAAAAGAGCGTATAATCAGCTTTTCCATCGCCATTTCCCCATCCTCCTCCTTCGGGTGTACATTTCATCCAGCCGGAAATCGTCTGTTCATCCACGACCTTCACCTGCTGCAGTGTGGAGGTGCCTCCCACACGACGCGCCAGATCAATCTGTATTCTTGACTTTTCATTTTCGGGAAAGGTGAACCGATACATACCACAACGCTGTGTAGCCGTCATTTCAGCCCGAATATGATAGTCGTCCAGCAGCACTGAATAGTAGCCCGCCTCTGCCTTTTCGTTTTCCTTGCTGTAACGGGAACGGTATCCGGAGTCAGGGTTCTCTTCCGTGCCCGCACTCGTTTTCAGATCACCTGTTGCAGGCATGACAAGAAAGTTGCCCAGATCTCCATTCCAGCCAACACCACTCATCTGGGTCATGGCAAACCCTTCAATGGTCAGGTGTTCGTAGCTGTACCCCGAGCCATTGTCTCCACCGGTGATGGTGTTGGGACTGACCTGTACCATACCAAAGGGAATGGCTGCACCTGGGAAGGTCTTACCCAGGCCGTGGTAAACACCTGCTGCATCGATGCTGGTGCTTGCGCCGATAAAAGGATTCACAAAGGCAGCATAACCACTGCTCTTCTCTATGTGATTACCCACACACCCCTGTAATAACAGGAGCAATACAGGTAAAAAAGATAGTTTGTTTGTCATTGTCAAATATTTAGTATAGGATGGTTTCTCTTCACGATGAATCAGAAAGACTTTATTCCTTTAATTTTTAGCGTCTTAAATCCAAATTGAGGAATTGAAATCTCTATGAACCATTGGCCGTCGGCTTTTTTCTCATAAGCTACATCAGCGATCTTGTCTCCTTTTAAATCGATTTGCTCCATGCTGTTCAACTCACAATTCAAGAGAATTTTTTGGGGCTTGTTGTCTGACGAACTGTTGTATAAGCGAACTATCAACGCCTCATTCTCTATCACGGCAGAAGATATTTCAAGATTCTTATCGATCATCTCAATAAGATTTCTGGCATGAGTTGCGGGTTTGTCACCAAATTGTGCAATCAGTGGTTCATTCCAGGCATCACTTTCCCGCTGTACCATCCCTTTTTCCCAACCTCCGGTATGGGGAAACAATGCATATTGAATCTCTGTAGATCCGTGCAGTTTATAATCACGACCCCACAACGCCTTACCCGTATACTGTACGGTTAACCCCAAAGGTAGATCCTCATGTTGAAGATAGCTTGTGGTATGGTCTGTGAAGAGGGCGACGCCCCGCTCTGCGGACTGGTCGGTCAGATCTACCCAATTCAAAATCACATTGTGTTTGAGACTGTCCCAGCTGGAAAAAAGGGTATTATCCAGTTCGCTTTCACAGACGTCGAACGGTGCATTTTTAAACAATCTCTCTCCCACCTTATCCAGGGGGAACTCAATATGAAGTTTATATTTATCATTATAAAATGCTTTGTACCGATCGGTGGCCTTGTAATGATCATGATGATCATACGCTCCTATTCCGGGCTGCCCTTCCCAGTCGATATGCAATGTAAAATCGATTCGGGGATGGTTTTCATAAAATGTAATCCGTTGAGAATAACGATTCCCTGCAATTTTATTTTCAACCTTTATTGTAGTAAAAAGAGGACCATCTTCAACCACCGATACTGTGGCCAGGCTCTCAGCTCCTTCATAAAATCTCCCTTCCCGGTAAAAGAAACCTTTCAGGTTATTCAATGACCTACTGTGCTGCACAAGTTCTTTTCCTCCATTCTTTTTATCAACCAGACTCGTGATGGTACCCCCTTTCGAAGGGTCGAAGAGCACGGAGTAATATCCGGTCTCAACTTTCAGGAGTCCATCTGAATCAGATTCCATCACTGATTTATCTGTAACGGCAGCGGCTTCTTTCTTCAATCTGAAAGTCGCATATCCCATTCCGGGAACCTCTGCTTCGAAATGAATCAGTCTGTTTCCATCGGTGTCTAAGGATAGCTGGGAGGGAATCACACGATTTTGTGCATCCATCACCGTGACATGGTTACCTTTCAAATGATCCGGCAGAATCAGATAAGCTTTCTCTCTTCTAGTAGAGCCCAATGTATTATACACCTGCACGTAGGCTGGCTCTTTTGCTTCGCCAAACAATGAAGCTATCTTTTCATCTGTAATCCTGTTTGTGGAGTGAGTCCACCGGGTGACATTGTCTGCCCAGGTATCTCCAGGCTTTCCGTTGTAGGGGACGATCCAGCAATCATGATGCTGGGCAAGCATCAGCGTACGCCACGCCTCAGCAAAGTCCGCTTCAGGCCATGGTTTGTTGTGATATAAATAATCGAGGGCCGCCATTTTTTCGGCCACAATAAGCCGGTTCTCGCTCACACGCACCTCTTGTGCGATTTTTTGCAGGACCTGCGCTCCCCAAACCAGTCCCGGTTGAATATCTTCCTGTGTAAACTGCCAGTCGGAAGCATCTACCCTGTCCTTTATCTTCTCTATATAATCGGTCCAGGTGGTATATGCCGTCGGTTGATATGCATTGTGCCAGGGCCCTCCATTCCAACCGGCATCCTGAAAACACATTCCTACCGGGTACTGTATTCCATCCTGAAAACAGGCATTGATAAATTCCCGCGAATTGGTCCACGAAGCGGTTTGCCAGGTAGATTCCTCCGAAAGTCTTTCCATGGCGTACCGTGGAACAGCCGGTATGGATGTACCATCGGGTCCGATCCAGTTGACCAGATCTTTCCCATAAGCACTGGTATAGCCTCCCCAGCAGGTGTTGGGATTCCGTAGGACGGCATATTTGAATCCGAAACCTTTCAAAATCTGGGGCAGGCTACTGGTAAAGCAGGGTTCCTCTACGGCATAGGTACGAAAAGTTACATTGGGAAAGTATTCACGGTTTTTTGCTATTCCATAGGCAAACTGTCTGATGATGCTCTCTCCGGATATATTATAACCATAAGGTTGTGCCCAGGCGGGATTTACAAATTCTATCCGACCATGGCGACCTTCCCTGTCGTAATATGCCTGAAATGCGGCGAAATTTTCTGCATCCTTTATGCTGATTGAATCCCACGTCTCCGGTTCTATCTCCAGATTGATCGCCCAACCGGGATTGGTTTTCAACTGATCAACCATAAATTTTGCCTGCCACATGGGATAATGTCCATAAATGCCACCATGATAACCATCTGCGAACCAGGCCTGTTGCGCCTGCAATGAAAAGCCGGCGATCATTAACACAAAAAATATGGTTTTCTTTGCTGATAAAATTATGCAATTCATATATAGTTGCTCTCTTTGTAGCTGATTCATTAGAGTCCAATCACCGACAGGGGTACCCTTACCGCTTTCAGCCGGTAATAATAGGCGTTCATTGCTTTGTTTCCGTTTTCATCAAAAAAGTAATCCTGTTGGTCACAGGCACTGAAGTTCAGAGAGTAAGTGAGTAAGACCTCATTCTGCTCATTTACACACCAAGGGTGTATGATGGGTGTGTAAAAACGTGCTTTGCCACCGTGGATATTTTCTTCTATTTCATATACTTTTACTTTTTGAGAGAACGGTCCTACAGGACTCGTTGCATAGGATAGATAAATGTTCCGCTCCTCAGTACACCAAAAGCCCATGTCCATGGACATCATCAGGTACTTGTCCCCCACCTTTGCCACGCTGGTAGTGGCTTTAGAAGTAGCTATCGATTTCTTTTTCGAGGAGTCCGTGTTCCATCCGCTCCCATCCCAGAAGGTCCAGTCAGCCAATGGATCGTTTTCTGAAAATCTCCTCACAAACAGGTCGGTCGTATATCCGATCCCATCGTTGGCCTGGTGGCTGTAACAATACACATAGCCGTCACCCCCTTTAACCATTCCGTCGGGTCCTCCCACATTGCGTGGTGTCTTACGTTCCACCTTCCACGAAGTACCGCTGTTCTGATGTAACACATACAATGCATCGCTCATCGCTTCAAGGCCTTTTCCTTCACCTGCGTATACGTATACTTTATCACCGATCTCCACACCCACGCCGGGCCAGGTCCAGTCCATGCTCTCCTGCACATCCATCATCTGGTACTTTCTGTCGGGATGACGCGTATCGGGATTTGTCAGGTTCACTGCATCGTGCGGGTTCCAGTTATCTTTGGAGCGCTGAATAATGATTGAATTGTTGTACCTGAAGAAGCTGTTTCCATTGAGCAGATCGGGGCCCAGCATCTGTGCAGCATCCCATGCGTCTTCCGTAATCCACAGTATCCTACCGTTGTTATCACCCCAGGTGAGTGGGATTGAGTTGCCCTGATCAAACGCAACAGCTCCCATCCAGGGTTCATTTCTTCTGAAAAAGTTCTGCACCTCCACATCTCTGTAACTTTCAAAAGGAATGCTATTCAGATACCACAGTTGTGATACATTGTCACGATCAGCAAGTAATTTCAACTCATCATCTGCCATCGTGAGCAGTAGTCTGTTCTGCTTGTTTACAATCTTGTATTTACCCGTTTCTGTGGTTTGGATGGTCCACAACTGTTTATCTCTTCCTTCACTGTATGCCTGATCCTGAAAGAGGGTGCCGTTGGTCTCATTTCCCTCGTGAAGCGTAAGGTAAAGGCCACTGAAAAGATTTCTGAGTGTAAAATATCTTTTCCCATTCTCTTCCTTCTCGAATATAAAGTGCCATTTCTGCCATTTACGTCCTTCATTGTTTTGAAGATTTATCACAGCGCGATCCCAATACTTATCATTATACAGCAAATTGCCCTCCACGCCCGGTACTTTGTTACCCGATACGCCGGCAATAATGAATGTACCGTATTCCATTGTATTTATGTTGTTGTCCACAATTTCAAAATATATGATCCACTCCCGGGATTGTCCCGAAGCAGCCGTGACCACATAACGATACTCAAGATTCTTTGAAATATCAATCGCCACTCCCGATGCAGGTGAGATGGAAGCTCCCTCCGAAGCGGTTATTTCAGGAACCACAGCAGTGAGATCCACGGAGCTGTCAATGGTCACATGAACCGTAAAGTTTTCCACATCAACCATCTCAGCTCCTATCTGTCCATTCTCTATTTTAAATGATTTGATGGCCCTGCCAGTGGTAGGCAGGGGTTTTGTTTCCTCTTCGCAGGAAATAAGAAACAGACACAGAAGACTACACCAAAGGATGGTGATCAGCGGCTTCCTGTATAAATCCCAGGTTTCTCGTTTCAAAATGAGTTCTTTCATCGCTTTACGTTTTCATTTATTTATTCTTTCGGACAATATAATGGCATGACTGCATTCGTCGGGTAATTCAGCCTCTCCATGCAGCCATACCACATTTTCCACTTTCAAAAAGTAAGTTTCAATTAAATATCAGCGCTTCATCCTTAGAAGGAAACCTGAAAGCCCAGGTTGAATACCCGTTGATTCATATATGCGTCACCTGCAGAGTTTGTGGAGATCTCTGGGTCTTGTTGATATTTATTGTAATTTGTCAATGTGAGTAAGTTATAGGCATTTACGTAAATCCTACCTGAATCAAGAAAGCCGGGGAGCATTCTTTTCGGAAACTGATAGGAAAAATCCACCGTTTTCAACCGGACATACCACGCATCTATCAACCAGAAATCCGACATATAATTCTCTGCGCTGTTGATGGTCGCCGGATTACTGGTCAACCGGGGAAATTCAATTTCTTCCCCGTTTTGATATCTCTCCGGTGTCCAGCGTTTCATATGAAGCGGCTGAAACTGGCTCTTAAAGGGTTCGATACCTGTACCCACCACACTAAAGCTGTAGTTGAATGAACCCTGAAATAAAAGACTCAAACTGAATCCGTTCCAGTTACCGCCTATATTCCAGCCAAGGGTGGTATTGGGCAGGTTGGGCATGCCGATAGCACCCTTGTCATAATCGTTGATTACCCCATCGTTGTTCAGGTCCAGATACTTCAGATCGCCTGCCTGTACAGGGATATCGGTATTGGGGACAGCAGGAGCATCTTCGGCGCCTTCATTGATTTTCAGAATATCATCCGGTGAATAATACCCGATATTGACATAGCCGAAAGGTTGGCCGATGGGTTTTCCCGTTTCTGCGAGCCACTCATACTTCTGTTGTGCCTCGGCTTTGTAGACCACCTTATTCTTTGCATAAGAAAAGACCAGGTTCGTATTCACGTTCACCTTGCCGACACGGGTCTGATAACCCAGCTGGCCGTCCACACCCCTATTGTTTGTACGGGCCACATTCAAGGGCGCAGTCCCAATTCCCAGCAGCAAGGGAGTATCGTTTCGCCTCACCAGCTGATCATACCGCTCATCGTAGAAATAGTCGATGGTAAAGGATACCTTGTCAAAGATGTTCAGGTCAAGTCCCACGTCAAACTTCTTTGCTTTCTCCCAGGTCACATGCGCATTTCCCAGATCACCTTCCCGATAGCCCGCAAAAGTTTGGGCGCGGTCGCCAAAATAATAATTGTCACCCACCTCGTACACCTGGTTATAGAGATAACGTCCACCGGGAGCTACATCGGAACCGACCAATCCATAGGAAGCTCTTAATTTCAACAGCTGAACAAAATTGAATCGGTTTTTGAAAAAAGATTCCTCAGAAATGCTATATCCGACTCCCACAGCGGGGAACCATCCAAAACGATTGTCGATCCCAAAGCGGTCTGAGCCGTTATAAGCCACATTGAAATCGACCAGATATTTATTCTTATACTTGTAGCCGAAGGTAGCGGTATACCCTTCAAAGTTTTCAGGTATTTTCTGACCGGCGTGTTCCGTCGTTCTGCTCTGACGATTATACAGCAGCATGGCACTCACATCATGAATCTCTCTGAATGTGCGGGCATAATTCATGGATGCTTGGATATTCAGGTCCTTTACCGACTGGTTGATACCTCCTCCTATTCCATAAGTGCCATAGGCATACGTTCCGTTCGGATTAATGGAATAAATTTCTGTTTCAGGGTCATAATGATAGGTGGGATAACCATCACTAAAGCGGTACACAGTACGATTATTTTCATAAATGTTTGAGTATGCCACACGGACATTGGAACTGAGGCCCTCGGTAATAAAATCCATTTTCCAGGTAGTGCCATATAAAATATTGTTGTCGTTGCGGCGGGTCCGTCTATAACCTTCATTGGCCAGTCGGGCATTCAATGTGGGGCTATGTGAATCGGTGTCATACAAATAAGCAAATGAGCCGTTTGGATTGAGGAATGGGGCAGAATAGGGGCGCATTTTGGAGAAATTATATATTTCACCTGTTGCATTCATGTTGTTCGGTTCGTTGATATTCATAAAACGCGAGGTTACGTCCAAACGCATATTGATGCTTTTGGTGATATCAAAGTCGAGGTTTGTACGGTAGTTGAACCGACGATAAAAATAATTGGTATTGATATCGTCATTTGCACTGGAAAAATCCTTCACCAAACCATTCTGGGAAAAATAGCCGGTTGAAACGAAATATTTCAGCTTGGGTGTTCCTCCTGAGATGTCAACATTCACGTTCTCCTGAAATGCGACCTTTTTAAATATTTCATTGTACCAGTTCACATCGGGATGACCGTAAGGATCAGAACCATCTTTAAATGCCTGCAGATCTTCATCGGAAAACAAGCGCTGCAAGCCGTCATTCACATAAGCTTCATTCACCAGAGAAGCTGTTTCGTGTGAATTCAGAAATTTGGGTGTGCGAACAGGTGTTTGCACACCACTTTCCATACGCAGGTTTATTTGCGGTTTTCCTTCGATACCTCTGCGTGTTTTTACAACCAACACTCCATTAGCTCCCTTGATACCATAAATGGCAGTGGTGGATGCATCCTTCAGGATAGAGATACTCTCAATTTCATTGACATTGATCTGAGAGAGCTGATCATAGGAATATTCCACATCATCCACAATGATCAACGGCTGGTTACCCGCATCGTTTAGTGAGCTCTTGCCGCGAATAAAGAAGTCAGAAGCATCCTTACCCGGTTGTCCCGAGGTTTGTTGTGTGAAAAAGCCAGGCAGTTTTCCATACAATGCATTCTGTATGTTGCTGGTAGGCACGGTGCGCAATTCGCGGGCAGTAACCCCGCTCACGGCACCGGTCATGGTGATACGTTTTGCTTTTCCATAACCTACCACAAGCACTTCATCCAGACTTGTCTGGTCGGGTTCCAGCTGGATCTGTATACTTTTTTGTGCCCCAACTACATATTCCAGGTCTTTAAAACCGATGTAAGTGAGCACCAAATGTTCTCCTGGCTCCACAGCAAGCTGAAAGTTACCGTCTAGGTCGGTAATTGTTCCTCTTCCCGTATCCTTTACCTTGATATTTACGCCGATCAGCAGCTCTCCGTCGGTGGCAGTGACAACTCCTTTCAGGATGTTTGTCTGTCCGATGAGGAGGGCAATGAAATGAAGATATAGCAGTATGATGATTGTTCGTTTCATAAAAATTACCATTTTGGATTTTGAACCATGTTTATATTCTTATTCACTTCAGAATAGGGAATGGGATAGAGATAGCGTCTTTCACTGAAAGGAGCCTGAACCAGGTTGATCTCCTGATAAGAGGGGTTACCCTGACTCAGTACAATCTGCATGCCTTTGACCGGTTCCGAGAAAACATCCTCGGCAATTCTCCAGCGCCGTATGTCCCAGTAGCGATGCTCTTCAAATGCCAGTTCCACACGTCTTTCATTTTGAATTGCTTGTCGCATCTCACTTTGTGTCATATTGCTTTCTAATCCGTATCTGTTATCGTCTCCAGGTTCAATTCCGGCTCTTTTGCGCAGTGCGAACAGGACATGATAGACCTCAGCCGATGGGGTATCGAGATACTCATTTTCTGCCTCGGCAAAATTGAGCAATATCTCAGCGTACCGAAACATAACCCACAGATGGAGCGTATTGCCATATTGATCTGCATTTTCGAAGTTTCCCAGGAACTTACGCATATAATAGCTTGTTCTTGAATACTGACCGGTGGCAGCAGGATTATTCGGCCCTCCCTGATAGGTTTTCAATTGCGTACCAAGCCAGTTGGATCCATTGTGTAAGACAGTGTAATCCAATCGGGGATCGCGATTATCATAAGGTTTCTGAGGATTGTATGCATATTTCGGACTTTCGCCACGTGCGAATCCGTCTTTCATCGGGAAAGCATTCACCAGATTCTGTGAAGGGTTGGTACGTCCATTTCCAAGCCTGATACCGGAAAAGCCCAATGGCCCATTTGCCGTTTCCAGTCCTGTATTGTTCCCAGTATTTCGGAAGAAGATCATCTCCGGATTATCTCCGCCATACCAGTTGGTAAAGATTTTACGGAAATCTGCAGCCAGTCCAAATGTTTTTCGTCCATTCTCGCCGTAACTGTCCATAAAACTTCTGGCTGCATCGGCTGCATATTTCCAGCGTTCACGACTGTAGGAAGGGTACCCTACCAGCTCATTCCCTTCCTCGAGGGTGTTTCCGTTAAATAGAGGACTGGCGGCAAACAGAAGCACCCTTGTTTTCAGAGCCAATGCAGCCTCACGGGTTGCCGTATGTGCGAACTCTTCGGGGTACTCAAGCGGAATGGAACGGAGAGAGTCTTTGATCTCCTCAATCTCATCCACGATATAATCCACACAGTCGGAGAATGTATTCCGCGGCAGTTCCAGGTCATCACCCAAGCCGAAGATCTGATCTCCAATCAAAGGCACCCCTCCGTAACGCTGGAGCAATTGAAAATAGAAGTATGCCCTTAAAAAGCGTGCTTCGGCTTTCATCGATGCATTCAGGGGTCGTTTATTGCCCAAAGCATCGGTGTAAAAACTTTTGAACGGTACCACATCGATATTTTTGATCAGGATGTTTGCCTTGCGGATTGCGGAATAATATTCGCCCCATTTCATATCGGAATTAATCCGGTTACTGGCCGTGTATCTCCCCAACAACAGTTTATATACATCGGGTTCATCATCCAGCGCAATGGAGAGTGCGTTGTCGGTAGCAGCCTCAAGATAATCGCCGCCCACACCGTTATGTCTGTTGGGCAATTGCTCATAGATCATGTTTAGAAATTGTCGTGCCTGTTTGCCCGTAGAATCTGTCGTTGAAAAAACAAACTCATCGGTAAATCTGTCTACAGGCAGACTCTCGTAATTATCTGTACACGACAACTGCGTAAAGAAGATGATACAGACAATCCATACAAAATATTTCAATCGTTTCATGTAAATCTTGATTTAAAATTTAAAATTAATTCCGGTACTCACACAACGCTGCAACGGAGCACTGGTAAAGCTGACCTCAGGATCAACCCAGTTCTGCGCTGATTTTGTGAAAAGATTCTGTCCGTTTACAAACAGTTTCACCCGCACACCTCCCAGCAATCTTTGAGAAACTGATCCTGGCAACGTATAGGCCAGGTGAATATTCTTAAGACGATAAAAATTACCCGACTTCATCCAGAGTGATGAGTATTGGTGATTGTACCCGTTTCCGCCGGCAGATAGTCGGGGGAGAGTGGCAGTGGCTGCATTTTCAGGTGTCCATCTGTTTAACAGGACTTCATATGCTTGTCCGTAACTTTGTCCAATTGATTGAAATCCTTCGGTGAGAGTTCTGTCACTGAGATAAATATCCCGATTATACGCCCCTTGCCATAACATGGAGAATTCAACCCCGCGCCATTCAAAACCCAGTTCTGCACCAAAGTAGCTGAAAGGTTTATCCCCGCCAATCACAGTCCTGTCAAACTCATCAATAATACCGTCATCATTCATGTCCACATATTTCACATCTCCGGGTTGTATATTTTCATAACCCTCCATGACGGGATAGTTATTTTCCAGATCTTCAGCCGTAAGGAATCCGTCGGCCACCAACCCAAAGAGTGCGCCTACAGGCCGACCTGTTTCTCTCAGATAATCATAGGGTACATTTTGTTCATCCTTAAATAACAACCGGCTTTGCTCCATACTCCAATTTGTCGAGACGTAATAATTGAACGAACCGACATGGTCTTGGAATGTCAGCCAGACATCTGCTCCATAACGACGCACTTCCCCAATATTTTCTGCAGGAAAAGATATACCCATCAGTTCAATATTTTTACCCCGTGTCTGCAGTAAGTCATAATATTTGTCGTTATAATAATCAGCAGAAATCTGAAGACGACGGTCGAAGAAAGATGCATCCAGGCCCAGATTTACTTTATGTGCTTTTTCCCAGGTAATAAAAGGATTCGCCAATGCTCCATACTCCCGAGTGAAGTATCCGTTACTCATTGAAGAACCCTGTGGGTAAGCAGCTGTAGTAATCTGCTCAAAGGTCTGCCTCCAGTCATAATAACCGGCATTGTCTATGCCATTTCCTGTTTTACCATATACTGCACGCAGTTTGAACTGATTGACGCTTCTGTAGAACGCAGACATGAAGTTCTCTTTACTGAGATCCCATCCGAACCCCAAGGCATGAAAGGTACCCCAGCGACGACCTTCGGCATAGCGATTGTAATAGCTCTCGGTCAATGCCAACTGCACGAAATACTTATCTGCATAGTCATAAGACAATGTTTCCATCACATTGGAGGGAATCTTGGGCAGTTCATTATTTACCAATTCATTTCTTGTATCTCCCAGTAACGTGGCCTGAAAATTATGTTTGCCAAACCGACGCGTATAATCCATGGCAAACTGACCATACATATACTGATAGTTGGATTTCGCGGAGAAGTCATTGCTCTGGGGAGAGGAAGAGCCGTACATCGTATAAACCGGATCCGACGACCCTTCTTCCATTTTTATCTGGTACACCGGGGCACGCTTGGTTCGGGTGATGGCAGATCGGTTTTGGGTAGAAACACTTCCGATAAAACGTGCAGTCAATCCTTTTACAACCTTGTTGAAATCATACTTCAGATTCATCGTTCCCAGGATATCCCTGGAGTTGTCGGCGATATAGCCCGAATGAATGGTTTGCGCCATCAGATTATTGTTGAAAGTAAGATTACCACCCCAGCTGTCGTTAGGGTTTCTGACCGGATAAGCATTGTTGGGTGTAGTGTAGATTGCATTCAACAGATCACTGTATCCCGTGCCTGTACCACCCGGCTGATTGGTTTCCTGTAGGCGGGCCAATGCAGTGAGGGAAGCGGTGAAGTCTTCCGTGACGTTGATATTTACCTTTGAAGAGATCATGTAACGCTCAAACTGAAAGTTGGTATTGTAACTGTTGACCGGATCTGTCTTAAACAATCCGTCTTCGTTATGATAACCAAGGCTGATATAATACTGGGCCACTTTCTCTCCTCCCGATACATTCAGGTTATAAGATTGTGTGGTTGCCTGATCATTCAGCAATTCATCCTGCCAGTTTACATTGGGATGGGTATAAGGACTGGTCTGATCGAGATATTTTGCATAATCGTCATAGCCATAAAAGATCTCCTTACCATCGTTTGATAATGCCTCGTTCAACATGTAAGCATATTGTGACGCAGAGAGCGGTTTTGGTTTTTTGATCACACTTTGTACCCCGAACTGTCCGGTCAGTGAAAGATGAAAAGCTCCCCGGGAGGGATTTTTGGTCGTAACGATCAATGCTCCGCGTGAGCTGCGCATTCCTAAGAACATCGACGAGAGTGCATCTTTTTGAATAGAAACAGACTCAATTGCTTCGGGATCAATAGACAGCAGATCACGCTGTACGCCATCAATAACAACAATCGGTGAATTTCCTCTGGAGTTCAGGAAAAACTGAGTATTGTCACTATCTGTTAAGCGGGTGCCACGGTATTGTGAAATATACAATCCGGTCAGCCGCCCTTGCAATGCTTCTACAATGGTTGACGAGACACTCTTTGTCAGGTCGTCCGTATATACTGTAGATGAAGCACCCAGAAAAGCATCTTCACGCTTACTCTCGCCGTAAGGGCCGGTCACAGGTTGGTGATCCTGTACTAGTTTTTCTGTCAGATAAATAAGGAATCCGTTGTGGTTATCCTGCGGCTTGTTGAGGGTTATTTCCTTATAAAGAAAGTCGGGATGCGTAAGCGTAATTATCTTTCCTTTTTCATATTCGTAAGAAAAGATGCCCTCTGCATTGGTCTGCGTTGTTGTGGTCGCTCCCTTTATTTTGATCACGACACCGGATACAGGATTATTTGCCTGATCCAGAATCCTGCCGGTATACGTTTTTGCCTCCGTATCCTGTGCCATCATTTTCATCGGTTCCAAACCCATCCATAACCCAAAGACGATGTATACGAATAAAAGGCGGTATTTTTTTGTAAATGAAATAGTGTACATACAAATAATTTTAGTTTTTAAACAATGCTGAATCATTCACACAAAAACTCGAAGTAGAAGGGTGCCATCTCTTCCGGATTATCTTCACCGAGCAATGCATCATCGTCTGACTTGGATATAACGATGGTTTCATTTTTATTTGTGAACCAATAATCCACCGATACGATCTTTTCATCATTGACATCAAAGAAATCCGAAGGCCAGATCGTAATACTGTAGGTATCGGAGAATGCACTCTCTTTGGTCAACCGTGTTTTGTCTGTCTTTTCAGTCACAACATAACGCTTTCCGGCGTCTGTGACAGCAGTTGCTTTTAGGTAGACCTCTCCCGATTTGGAGAGTGCATTATCCAGGTTTACAGCACCATTAAAACTGAAGGTCACGAAATCGTCCTGTAACGATGCCAAAGGTTGTACCTTATTATAGTGATCATTGCAATAATCGATTGTAAGCCCTTTTCCACCAACCACTTCGAAACATTCATCACTGAATTTCACTTTCTTATGATCACCACCATTGCTGAAACCATCATCGGTGTGATTCACAAAGAATCCCAGACTTGCTTTCATATTTTGTTCTCCCACATTGGTACGGATGTAAATGGTGTAATTGGGATTTGCATTATTGACGATATCCCATGAGTCGTCGGTCCAGAAAACCACCCACTCCATATCGTCCAGCACATTGGGACCCACACCATATTCCTGTGTCAATGCTTCTACCCAGGTGCGTCCTCCGCCATTTTTAGGGAGTGACGTTTCGGGTATGACAGACATTGCTTTTTCCTGGTTGGGATCCTCGGCCAGATCATTTTTGTACGTTACCTTCGCGTTCTGCGACACCTTCCAGCTCTTGGGAGCAAGGAAACCAACCACGAATTTTACACCGTTATGATCCTCATGGCATTCAATATGTCCCTGAAGTGTAAAAGTAGCAATGTCTCCCGCTTCTGCCCAGGCAACCTCTTCTCCGTCATATATCTGCGTCACCTTCACTGAATCCAGGTATACACAGCCAAACATGATCAATCCCAGCAAAAGCGTAATCATGTAGAATGTTTTTTTCTCCCGGATCGTCTGTATCATTTTTTTCATCAGATTATCTCTTTTATTGGTGGTCTGTTCTGTTAAATACATAGGTATAAGCGTTGCTGAAACAACCGGGACTAAGGTCAATGGAGAGTGAGCGCGTCCCATTCACAATCATATATTCAATTTCAACGCTTACTTCTTTCGAGCTTCCTCCCTCTTCCTCAAATATCAGGTGGAAAGGGTACAGGGGATCGTCCACTTGCCATTTCCCACTATTCTTTACCACAAAAGGAAGGTAGTTTTCAATCACATAGTCCCCATTTTCTTTCAGATCGAGGCTGAATTTGGTAAAGTCCATCAGATCGGTAATATCAATCCCGTTTCGGGTTACTTTTTTCAACGTCCAGACACCGCTCAAATCCTTGTGTGTCTCTTCAAACACGTCGCTCTCAGTCGCACTGAATTTGTCACATGCGTTAAGCATGATCATAGAGAGCAGCACAAAAGCCACTATTGTTATCTTATTTTTCATACGATTCTTTTATTTTTTACGCTCTCACGCTATTAATCATAAAAAGGATTCTGTAGCAAATCGGACGATTTCACCGTTTCCTGATAGGGAATGGGCCAAAAGTACATACCCTGACGGAATACGTGTTTTCTCACATCAAACTCACGCCAGCTTTTGGTACCATTCGATTCTCTGGTAATTTCCAGTCCGCGCATCATGGCATTGTCTGTCTGTTCTGCAATCATCCAGCGACGAACGTCGAAGAAACGGAAACCCTCAAATGCAAGCTCCAGACGGCGTTCCAGACGAATGGCCTCTCTCATCTCCTCCTTGCTCATATTGGATTTAAGACCGTACATTCCATCTGCTCCGGCATTGATTCCGGCACGTTTACGAATGAGTTTCAAGGCTGTATAAACACTCATCTCCTGCTCTCCAAGAAACTCAGTATAATCCGGTCCAAAAAACTCGTTGGCCGCCTCGGCATAGTTAAGTAATATCTCGGCATATCTGATCAGGGGGCGATTCTGTGGAGGTTCAAGCCAGTAATTGGCAGAAGCATTGCGGTGAATCATTTTGCGGATATAATATCCTGTTGGTGTTCCGCTGTGCACTGCATCCTGGGTAGCTCCCCTACCCTGACGGGTGTATACAATGTGATCTGCATTGCCACCACTGTAAACCTTACAACTGTCATAGATCACCGTATTTGCAAACCGTGGGTCCCTGTTCAGGTTAGGTCGCAGCGGATTGTAAGGGTAAGCACTTTCACCAATTGGCTTACCGTCAATCATGGGAAATGCATTGGCAAGATCACCATACACATAACCTGCATCGCCGCCACCGCCACACGAAGGAGGATCGAGAAAAGACATCACAGAGGTACCGTGACGATCTTTTTTCTCAAAAATCAATTCGCAATAGGCTCCCATGTCAAAGGTCTGCCCATCGTATTGCGTAATATTATTAAAGTCAGGAGGAAAGAAGATCGCGTAAAATCCAAATCCCGGTTCATATTCCTTGCGATCATTCAAATGATAATCAAACAAACGGAAGTTACCACTCATTGTCAGCATACTTCTTGCTGCGTCCAGTGCCAATTTCCATCTGTTCGCATCGAAGGTTGGATAACCCAGCAGTTCCTTTGTATCTTCGGTGCCAAATCCACTCCCGTTGTATAAAGGGCTGGCCGCATATAGCAAAACCCTGGATATCAAACTCCTGCAAACTGCTTCGCTCACCCTGCCATTGTTACGTCCCCTTGTGCGTGGTTGTAGGGTATGTGATTTCAATACTGCATCGGCTTCCGAGATGATATAATCCACGCAGTCGGCAAATGTGTTACGGCTTGTTTTCATTTCATCCTCTGCGCCATACACCTCATCTCCAATCAACGGTATTCCTCCGTAGTGACGTAAAAGGATAAAATAATACCATGCTCTGAGTGCTCTGGCTTCCGATTTATACTGTTGTTTGGTCGATTCAACAATAGGAGATCCGTCTACTTTTTTCAAAAATACATTTGCCCGACGGATATTCCGGTAGCATTTCTCCCAGACGTCTGCAGTTACCGTCACGGGATTGATGGTACCGGTAGCAAACATCATCCCCGTAGAGATTGCATTCGACTGAATAAATTCAGCCTCGTCACTCGCTACCTGTAGCCCTCCTCCTTTCGTGCCCCAGCCATTGAAGCGGTTCAGGTCAGTGTCAAATCCTACATCCACATAGATCTGGGTTAGAAAACCAGCGGTATACGCACTGTCGGTAAAAACTTTGTTTTCATCCAAGTCTGTCGTTTGGGTTTGATCCAGGAAGTTGTTGTTGCAAGAGACCATACTCCAGACTAAAAAAAGGAATAAAATAAATTTCAAGGAATTCTTCATAGTAAATCATTATTCAAATAAATACTCATTTTAAGACGCTATTTTTAATGTACGTTTTTTATATCCTGACAGGAAGCTTCCATTGAACTTATATATCAGAGTTTGATCAACTCAATCTCAAGTGCTTCAGGTCTGTTCTCGCGGTATATCTGATCCGTGAGATGCTGTTGTTCTTCGATGGTATTTCCACGAACACTTTCACTCCTGAAATAGAGCCAGTGTTTATGGTTCCAGTTCACAAACGGGTCGGTCTTACGATATTTAAGCAGCGTATCCACAGCAGCTTCATCTCCTTTCCACAACATGCCTGTTCTGCGCATCAAGTGATATTCCATCCAGTAGTACTCTCTCATCTCCCGCTCCATAAACCAACGTTGCTCATTCAGCCGGGCTATTTTCTGTGCCTGTTCATATTGCGGGGTATTCCCATAAGAAGCCAGGTTGATTCCGCGACTTAACTGGTATGCTGTAAAACGGGCAATCTCCCTACCCTTTATTTTCAGTAAGTAATAACCATCTTGTAATCCTGATACAGTCAATCCTTCCTGATTCATCTCTTCCATAAATGGAATCACCTTCAGTCCATCGGCCTGATTGTGCAGTTCATTGTCGTAATAGGATGAATCGACAGGAAACGGAAGTGATTTTGCGAGATACGTAAAACTGATATTTTGCGCGGAAACAGATAGATCTGAAACAGTGCAGTTCACCGCATGCGTAATGGCTTTCCTTGCAGCATCGATGGAAATATCAGCTATGGGGTTGCCGGCCAATCCCTGTGCTTTCAGGAAAAGATAGGCCATGACCAGATGACCGTCCGTGGAAGGATGAATACGATCGCGTCCACACAAGGTAAAGGTAGAATCAAACTGCTGTTCCCGTTCATTGATTGCTACCATGGGACGGTTAAAATCAACAAAGTTCCATTGATTCTCTGTAGCTCGTTTCGCCAGATAATCTGAGATATCAGCAATCAGATTGTTTTTTCCTGGAAAAGGCACTTTATTCAGTTTAGAAGTTTCATCATAGGGCGAACTACCGATAAGTACTTTTTTTACTCGTGGTTGTTTTTTCAGGATCTTTTCCATCTGTTGGTAATTATTCAGGGAGGTCTTTACATTTTTCTCCCCGATTATATCATTGCCCGGTAACGTAAAGTCCATATACCCCACATCGTTCATTCCAAAAGTGAGGGTGACCATGGTGGGACGATGATCAAACACTTTATCCATTCTTTGTGACATTTGTTGTACCACATCACCGCCTATACCTTCATTAAAAATATCGATCCGCATTTCCGGAAAATGCGTCATGTAGTAAAGCCAGATATAAGAATGGTAACGACCTCCGCAGGTGATGCTGTTCCCCACAAAAGCGACTCTTTCGCCTTCTTTAAAAACGGGAATATGCTGTGCGCTTAGATGAAGAACGACTGACAGCAAATAAATAAAGACTACAATTTTTTTCATTTTATCATGGAAATAAATGATGTAACTTTTCTTCTATTTTAGACCAGGCCGCGACAACACAAACTCGATATCATATGTGCCGCTTTTCAGAGAGAGTGCACCCTGTAAATAAATTTCATTCTCATTCAGGGCAGCTTTTTTTGCATTTTCTGGTACAAGAACGGTGGCCTTAACTCCTGCGGGCAGCAGGATATGCATACGCTGCACGTTGTCTTTCAGTTCCCATTTCAGGAGGATGGTCCCATAGGGTGTTTCCTTGGTCGTTTGGGCCCATGTCACGCCTTCGGGGATCTGCGGTTCAATAAAAACATGCTGATAACCGGGGCTTTTTTCATCGGGCCTGATGCCTCCCACAGCCTGATAGAACCAGCTGCCAATACCGTTATAGCAGTTATGTACCCTGCTGCGTTCACCGCTCCAGTACTCCCAGGTAGTGGTGGCATTATTTTGGAGCATATAGAGATAGCCTGGATAATCCTGCTTCTTTAACATGCCATACATAAAATCTGCTTCCCTGCTCCGGATTGTCCATTCAGTTAAAATGGGGACACCTACCAGTCCGGCTGCAATATGACCATTGTGCTGCTCGTTGGTCCGGGAAATCAACCGATCCTTCACTTTTTCAACCAACTCCGCCGGCACTACTCCCACCAGCATGGGATAAGACATATCAAGCTGTGATCCGGTGGCGTAAATATTCTTTTCCGGATCGAAAAAGGTTTGATGAATCAACCGGTTCAGCACAGTGCTTTTATCGGCAAACAATGCCGCCTCCTCCGGCTTATGAAGCTGTATGGCTATCTTCTCCATCGTTTGCAGACACTCGCTGATAAAACAGTTGTTTACCAGATCTATGGAAGATTGTGCACCGGTATCCACTCCGTGCGGAGCAAGCCAGTCGCCCAGGTACCAGTCCCGGTAGGGTGTATCCGGCCAGCGCTTTAACAGACCCCCCACCGAATATTTATCCACGTAGCTCATCCACTGCTTCATTGCATCATAGTAGAGATCCAGGGGACGGGGATCACCGTAGTTGACATAAGTCCGCCAGGGAGCAAGCACCATAAATCCGCACCAGTAAGGTCCACCACCTCCTGCACCGGGATTAGGCGCCACATGAGGCAGGCTGCCTCCTTCACGCATTACGTCTTGCCAGCTTTGTAACCAGTTCATATAGGTGGGAGCTACATCGAACATCGTCTGAAGGGACTGTGTCGACGAGTTTCCGTCTCCCCCGTATCCTGTTCGTTCCAGATGGGGACAGTCTACCATATAACCACTGAATGTGAGGCAGCGCAGTGTATAATTAACCATGTCATGAATGGCATTCAGCTCATTGTCGGAACATCTGAATGTTGCCGCCGGCTGATAATCACCGTGTATCAGATATGATTTTATCTGGCCGTTCGTGGGCCTCACCGGCAGATTGGCGATCTTTGCATAACGGAAAGCGTGATGGTTGAATTTATTGCGAAACAGATCCCCTTCCTTGCCGGAAGAAATGTAGATATCCCGTTCACCCTGCTCTTCAATTTGACCCTCATTAGTCATGAAATCGCTGTAAGTAACCACGATCTCATGTCCCGCACCGAGTGCAGGAATCGACAGTTCAAACCATCCTGTCACTACTTTTCCCATATCTACGAGCCATGTATCGTTGCCCAATGCTTCGATACGTTTTGGGGTAAGTACCTCCTGGATCCTGTTGGGTTCACAGGTTTGCGGTGAAACCAGATGAGGAGTTATGTCCATCACTTTTACCGGTTCCCATTTCAATCTGTTCAGGTTTTCAGTCGTCAGGCAAGCCGGAAGAAGCCGACCGTCTATTCTTTCTCCTCCAAACTGCAGTGCCTGCCATGTTCCGGTGTCGGCATATCCGCTCGCACGACCGCTCCAGGAAGCATCTGTCGCCACTACCTGTCGCCATTTTCCCTGCTGCAGGGTGCATATTTCTGCTTTTACCACCGGTCCGTCATGTTCGGCTCCAAAAGTTGTTTTCTTATACCATCCCTGTCCGAGCCAAACTACGATTTCATTTTTTCCCCGTTGCAGATAAGAAGTTACATCATAAGTTACTACCAACGAACGTTTATTTAATTGCGATACGGCAGGCGATAACACATCATCCCCCACTTTTTCCCCGTTGACATAAACTTCATGATAACCCAAAGAATTGACATGCAGGAATGTGATACCCGGCCGGGCAACAACAAATGATTTCCTCAGGAGAGGTGCTCTGACATCTCCCACACCCAATCCGATGTATTCTCCCTTCAGATGGTCTTTTCCCACAATACCGACCGCAAAACGTTGAACAGGGCTCCAGTCTGAGGTTTTCCCATTCTCATCCCATACGCGCACCCTCCAATAACACAACATGCGTGAACTCAAAGGTGTTCCCTTGTAGGGAACCATGACGGAGGCGGATGAGTGAATACGTTTATTCCACAAATCGGCTTTTCCTTCTCTCAACAGCAGGGTATCCGTGGCGACCTGAATTTCGTAAGATCGTTGCTCAGCAATGGAATTTCCTTTTAGCTTCCAGCTAAAGTGAGGCACCACGTTATCGATTCCAATCGGGTTAATAAGGCTCTCACATCTCAGATCTGCAAGATATATCGGCGATGCGGACAGCAGATGAAAACTGCAGAAAACAGAAAACAGAAGCAGGATATTTTTTCTCATGATGCTAAATTTTTCAATGTTGCGTGGAAGGGTCATATATAGCCACTGCCACTTTAGAATCGGCACATCCATAATAAAGGAACCATTTTTGTTGAAAATAGACCAACCCCTCAATAAAGACCGTTCCGGCAGGGTATTGTCCGCTTTTCTCAAACTCTTCTTCGGGAAACAGAAAAGGTTTATCTAATCTTGTAATCATTTTAGCAGGATCATTTTTATCGAACAGAGCCTGACCTGCACAGTAAGCATTCGTGGCGTAATCAGAATCACCCTCTCCCGCTTTGTTTTTCCCATTATACAAGAGAATAATCCCATTCTCAGTCCAGATGGCAGGTGGTCCGCATTCAGTCAGCTCACTGTCGAAATAACCTATTCTGGGAGCCATCAAAACCGCCAGCTCATAATCTTCATTCAGGATGGGTGTCCAGTTGAGCAGATCAGTAGAAGTGGCACCATAAATCACGTACTCACCCCAATACATAAAATAATGTCCATTGATCTTTTTGATGACCAGCTGGTCATCCTTCAGGCAGGTCAGGATGCTGGATGCTTTTGACCACTCATTCAGAAAGCGGCCTTCGTATGCTTTTGCAAACGCAGGCCCCTGTTTCTCCCAGTTAATCAGATCGGTAGAGGTAGCTACGCACAGTCTGGCCGTTTTTCTGTCCCAGGAGGTATAAAAAAGCACAAAAGTACCCTCTTCGGTCACTGCTACACGGGGATCCTCACATCCACCCGGCCATTCATATGCTTTGTTTATGTCGATATCCGGATAGACAACAGGAGCGCTCCTTTTCTTTATCGTATAGCCATCGGAAGATTCGGCCAATCCTATTCTTGAGACCCGGGTGCCAATCCCCACCGATGAGTTATCCTCCGCACGGTACAGGAGATGCACCTTTTCTCCTTTTGCCACTGCTCCCGGATTAAATACATCACCTTTCTCCCAAAGAACATTACTTTTATTCATCGGGCAGTAAAACATAATTGTTGTATCAGGAACAATGATTGGATTTATGTACCTGGGACGGACAAATTCTCCCAGTGGGAAAGCAGGTTCATATTCATGGTTAGAATGATTGCAGGAACAGAAAAGGAAAACCATTGAAGTGATCCCCAAAATTTTTGCAACAAAAGAGGTACGATTATTTTTAAATTTCATTAAAATTAAATTTGAAAATATTGGATACATTTCTCTTGATATTGTATTTCGTCGTTTTTCCGAACACACAAATTTACAGGCAAAATGTGACGGTTCTATTTCAAAGTAACGTCAAAAGTAAAATTATTGAAGGGATTAAATCTAATATATAGCTCATTATATTATGATTAGCAGCGAAAGGAATTATTTTTTTGGTAAACCATTTTGGAGGGAATAAATCTCTTTTCCTACAAAAAAACTCACCGGAATATTTTAAAACAAAGAATATTTTCTTAATATTCGGTCGTTTAAATTATATACTTTTATTTTGTCAATTCAAAAAATATCAAGTACCTTTAAACAATGAAAAAACACATCTTATAGGTTTTTCTCTTCGTTTTCTGATCGATATTTTGTACAATAACCATAAAACAAAGGATGATGAATAAAAGAAAAGCATCACAGATTATCAGAGGCCAGCATGCGGTAGACGGTGCCGGCGTCCGTTTACGCAGGGTACTGGGTGCAGAAACCATTCCCGATTTCGATCCGTTTCTCATGCTTGATGGATTTGATTCCACCGATTCAAATGATTACATCAAAGGTTTTCCCTGGCATCCGCACAGAGGTATTGAAACGATCACCTACCTTATAAAAGGCCGGGTTGAACATGGCGACAGTCTGGGTAACAAGGGAACCATCCATGATCAGGAGTGTCAATGGATGACGGCGGGATCAGGAATTATTCATCAGGAGATGCCGAAAGCTTCGGAGAGGATGCTTGGATGCCAGCTCTGGGTCAACCTGCCGGCAAAAGACAAGATGACTGAACCTGCCTATGGTGATATCACGCATGACAAGATTGTCGTTAAGCAGGAAGAAAATGCAGTTGTAAGAATACTGGCGGGATCCTATAAAGGAACAAAAGGTGTCTTCGAAGGTAAGTATGTGAAAGTTACTTACCTTGATATCGATCTCGCACCCGACAGCATATGGACATATGCGGAAACCCCGAACGGCGAAACACTGTTCATATATCTGCTGGACGGAACATTGGCAGTAGATGAACAACTGTCGGATTTTGAAGAGAAATCGTGTGCTGTTTTATTTCAATCCGTCAATCCGAATGCAGAGACAAACGATGCAGTCGTCGTACGTTCAGGAAATCAGGGCGCCCGTTTCGTATTGTTGGCAGCCAGGCCGCTTCGTGAACCCGTGGCCTGGGGTGGACCCATTGTCATGAATAGTCGGGAAGAACTGGAGCAGGCTTTCGATGAACTGGATCGTGGCACGTTTATTAAAAGCTAGTTGACGATCCTGTTTTTATTGTCTCTTCCTTTTTCATTTACCTGATCATTGGAGTCGAGGAATTCTTCTTCGTTGTATCTGCTGGCTTCGCTTTGGTCGGGATCGATCTCCAGGTCCAGGTCCATATCCAATTCAGGATCCCATTCCAGATCCTCATCCGAGTCTGTATACAGATCTTCATCAAAATCTTCATCCAGGTCCATATCCATATCTGTGTCCGGGTCAGGATATTTTTCCGTTTCCCGGTTCTTTGTTTCAAAATCTTTCATTGCGTTCATAATCTGGTAATTTTATGATGTACCTGATGCAGTCCAGATACATTTTTAGAACCATGCAAAGAAATAAATTGTTCTTGGAAAGGCCCGGATTGTGTGCTTTTTAACTCTCCGCAGATGTATCGGAGCATGTTTCTCTTCTTTGCATTGTTTTTATTCGGATGATAAAAATGTATCCTTACTGCGCTTTGCTGCGTTGATGATCACATCGGCAGTTTCTTCAATGCCAAAGAGAGACGTTTCCACTGTCATGTCATATTCATTGAGATCGTTCCATTCCTTTCCTGTATAATGCAGGTAATAATCCTGTCTCTCCCTGTCTTTTCTCTCCATCGCCTTCAATGCATCATCGGGGTTTACCATATACTCATGCACAACCCGCTTCCTTCGGAATTCCTGATCAGCATGGACAAACACATTGAAACAGTTTTTATGTCCCTTCAGAATAAAATTGGCGGCACGACCCACAATGACGCACGATTCACCGACAGCAATATTACGAATCACCTGCGTTTGTACCATAAACAGTTTATCATTGGGCGGAATCACTTCATTCACATAAGCGTAATTCTGATTATACAGTTTGTTCAGCAATCCATTTGGCATTTTCTGTTCGTGTTTCTCCACATACTCTGGGGTAAAACCACTTGCAATGGCCGTCAGATCGATCAGCTTGCTGTCGTAAAAAGCAATGCCCAGTTTCCGGGCAATACGCTCTCCCACGGCATGTCCACCGCTGCCGTACTGACGGGAAATGGTAATTACAAAATTGTCGGTCGTCATATAAGGCTCCGGCATATATTTTGCAGCTGGGGGGGTGGTAAGCAGTCGGTCTATGAATGTGATCTTTTTCCGATACCACTGTGCCACCGAACCCACCAGAAGCGCGGCAATCACCGTCCCCTCGCGGATACCCTCCAGTCGACCGTAAAAAAAAAGCACAGAGAACAACGCAATGGCAACCACAATGGAATCAATACCTACTTTTACCTTTCCAAAGTCCCAGTTGTAAGTTTCCGAGACGACCAGCGATAGTCCCTCTCCGGGGAGATAACCCACGTCGGCCTTCAGCTCCAGGAATATTCCAAATGCCATCACGAAGCAACTCAGCACCACTGTCAGCAGTTGCCAGACATAATAATCGGGTACAAATGAACGGGTAAGGAACAGGTTCAAGTCGATGAAAATGCCAAACAGAAGTAGCAGTGGCAGTTGCAACAGCTGTGCCAGCCCGGTCTTGTTTCTGAGGATGATCACCTGAATCAAAACCAACAACACATTCATGAGAATGGTAAATGTACCTACAGAAACCGAAGGAAAAAGCAGGTTTGATACATATGGAAGGGAAGAACCAGCAGTTGTGCCCAAATCAGACCGGATGGAAAGTGCGACTCCAAGTGCAATCACAAATATCCCCGACAACAAAAGCAGGATGCGTAAACCAATTTTTTCTTTTCTCAATTTCTTATATCTTTATGAAAATCTTAAGCTTATACATAAAATGCAAAATCAGGAAGAGGATGAGGAAGTTGGCCAATGTGAGTATTGCATCAAAATAATCGCCCGTATATTTTTCCAGTCCCCACAGCAGGGATTTTGCCACACTCCGGAAGTTAATAACCATACCCAGTGTATAGGCAATAATGGAGTTCATACCATATATTTTCAACCAGTTCAATCCTTTCGCCTTGTTTTTATAATCGATGACGTAGTAAAATAGTGCCATAAGAAGAAAACACCATCCTCCCGACCACAAGGTCATGCTGGCTGACCATATTTTTTTGATGACAGGAGTTTGAAAGCCCAACAACCATCCGGCAAGAAGCAAAGCCAATCCAACAGTAAGCAGCCATTTGAAGTTTTTCTGTTTGTCCGTTCCATATTTCATGATTTGTCCGGCAAATACACCGAACATGGTTGTAACACCAAACACCATACTGGTTAAAACCCATGTGTAACGGTAGGTATCCGAGAAATGCCATGCTCCATCTTCTGTGTTAAAGACGCCATCTCTAAACCTTCCCAGCAAGGTGCGATCGACTTTTTCCGCAAAATTACCTTCCGGTGTGAAATCACCCAGGAAAGTGAGCAAAGCCCAATAACCGGTGAGTAGCAACGCGGTGACAACAATCTGCCATCGTTTCGACAGATGAAGCAGCATCATCGCTGCAATGACATAACCCACAGCAATTGCCTGCAGCGTATTTGTATAAATGCGTATTTCTTTGGGATCGAAGCTTAGCAACTTCCCCTGAACAACCATGCCCAAAATAAACAGGATAATGAAACGCTTGGTTATTTTTTTGTAAATAACCATTTTATCTGAACTGTTCAAATATTTTTCAAAAGAAAAAGGCATCGCCGTACCTACCATAAAAAGAAAGAGCGGCATGATCAGATCCCACGCACGGAAGCCTACCCACTCTGCATGTTTAAATTGATCCAGAAAGAATGAAAAAACAGGAATATCGGCCCAATGTCTTGCGAAAGCAACGAATACCGGTTGAAAGAAAACAAGCATAAACAAGTCTAATCCGCGAAGTATGTCAAGAGATGCCAAACGGTTTTGGAGAACTGGTGTTGATTTTAGCATGGTGCATGAACATTTATTAATGTTTTTTGAGTAATTCGTCGACATATTTCTGAACAAACTGAATATCAGAACGGATAACCGATGGCAAAGTGAAAAGCAAAGTCCCGGCCAAAGTCGGGTTTGAAAATCGTCCACCTCGATCCTTCAGGCAGTGCGGGATTGTGTGCTTTCATGCCGCCATCCACGCGGATAAGGAGAAAGTTCAGGTCGAACCGGACACCCAGCCCGTAGGAAACAGCCAGCTCCTTGTAGAAATGATTGAAGGAAAAGAGTCCGCCCGGTTGTTTCGAATAATCTCTTATAGTCCATATGTTTCCCGCATCCACAAATGCAGCCAGCTCGATCAGTCGTGTGAATTTTCGTCGATACTCCACACTGAAGTCCAGTTTGATGTCACCCACCCTGTGTCCGAAATCATGACCGGTGGAGTCACGGCTAAAGCTGCCGGGACCCAGTGTTCTCGTACTCCATCCCCTGACACTGTTGGCGCCGCCGCTGAAATATCTTTTCTCAAACGGCAACACGGTAGAATTGCCGTAAGGATATGCCACACCTGCGGCAAAATGTGCCGCAATGGTGCTCCGGTCGTTGAGTGTAAAAAGAGGAGCGATATCAAAGTCGCCCTTCACATACTCTGCATAAGGTAATCCGAAAAACTCTTCAATACCTTCATTATTTTCTTTGCCTCCTCCCAACCCGGTCAATAGGCGAGGAAGCCATCCTGCTATTTCAATTCCGGAGCGGATACGAAATGGAACGCTGGGCATGCTCCCTCTGGAAATACGGTTGTAATTGGTAAAGGTAATGTTATAGGCGCTCCGTACAATTAATTGCTCATCGTAACTGTATCGCAAAATCGGGTTGGCTTCTTCACTCAGGTATAATTCCTTAAAACGATCGGACGACCAGGGCATTCTCACATAGGTAATACCGACCGGCTCAAACACGTTCAGGAGTTTCCATTCCATGGAAGACCATTGAAAACGGCTTGACAGATTGAAAAACTGACGCAGGTATTCGGGTCTCTTTTGAAAATTCATACCGGCTGAAAACTCAGTGGAGGCAGAAGGCTGGTCTTTCAACTGTTTCATTAGCCAGGGCAACAGCAATTGTGGAACAGACAGGAATACTTCACCTCCATACTCGTAGTAACTGTTATCCAGAAAATCGAGGCTGTCGGTAGCCCGGATAAACTCATAGGCAGCATTTAACCGCACACGGAAAGTCTCTCCTCCCTTCAGAAAGTTGCGGTGTTCGTAGGTAAGGTTGCTTGCCACGCCCAGGTCACCCGCCGAATTGGTACCATCCACCCCAAACTGCATATAATGTACATTGCCCGGAAAGAGTGTGATCCTTGAATCGATGAAGTTGGAGTCGTTGCGAATCACAGGTGTGAGGTTGATGGCTGTCTGGTTTATGGCATCAATTCCGTTTAATGAAGAATAGGTTCTTTCCACGATCCGGTCGGAATAGAGTCGGCCGGGACGAACAAAAGTATTGTAATACACAGCTTGTGGCAATAGGAACCGGTCTTTTTCTGAGATTATCTGCAGATCACGGTAGTAAACCGTATCCAGCTGGTTACTCCGGGTAGAGTCCTCCAGAAGTATGGCATCAACGCCATTGATGACCGTAACATTCCCTATATTGTATTGTTTGTGCAGCGTGGAGTCTGTGGGATTATTCAGCGCCAGGGTTACATCGACCTGGTGATTGCCGACAGTCGTATCAGCCAGAAAGTAAAAATTATCTTTCAGAAAATTATAATAACCCCTGTTTCTCAGCGTGGTAGTCATGCGTTCTCTCCCCAGTTCCAAAACCGATAAATCGAAGATATCCCCTGCTTTGATGATCTCCAGTCTTTTGGATTCGTTCAGAATATTGTGGATGGTAGTATCGGCAGAGCGAATGGTATCCCTGAAGGATCGGATCCGATGGGGTTCATTTCCGGTCACATCGAAGGTAAGGTTGGCTTTTTTTTCTTTTTTCTCCACGGTCGTGTCCACCACCGCATTCAGATAACCTTTGTTGTTCAGGTGCAGCCTGATCTGTTCTGCAGAGATAACGGCCAGCTGTTCGTTGTACAACACGGGAGGCTCACCATATTTGAGCAGTTGCCTGTTCATCCAGGTAGAATCGTTATTGGGAATGTTGTACATATGCAACTTCCACTTCCCCACCACAGCTATGGAAGAATTGGGTTTTTGTCTGAGGTATGGTTTCAACTCCGACGATCCTACTCCTTTAACATCGGAGTTGATGTCGACCTTGTTAAGCAGATAACTCCCTTCGGGTACCTTTTTCGTTACATCGCATGCTGCAAATAAAAGCAGGGAGAGTATGACAAACAGATACTTTTTCATCCGCTATTCCTCATTTTTTGGTTTGGTAAACCTGAAGTTAAAGAGATTTCTGAATGATTTCGCCTCCTTGGTTACCACCACCCCCACGCCCTGGGTTGTGGGATTCCGGCGGTAGAATCGTTCATTTGCCCGATTGTAGGCACGTAGCATCAACCAGTTATTGATATCATACTCCATCTCAAACTCTCCCATAAAGGCCTGCTGACCGGCCAGCATGCTCTTGTCGCCATAACTCAGGTTGGTGGTTATGCGCAAACGATCGTTAAACAAACGGGTTGAGACATCGAGTCCCATGCGTACATTTTCAAAGGTTCCATCCACCGATTCCAGGTTGGTGCTGACGGACCAGTTATCTTTTAATGCGCTGGCAAAGAGGGCATCCAAGCCACGCGACAAGGTATTGGAGGCAAATTTGGTGAAAACGGAAGAGCCGAAATTCAAATCGGGAGAACCTTCCGAAGGAATAAAGCTCCCCGTGGTAGCCAGGTAAGCGAATTGCAAAATTTTAGTTTCCTCATTGTTGATGAAGCTATTCACCCGCTGCTGTATGTCGCTGGAACTTTCGGGCAGCTCTATATCGTACTGAAGGTCCATGGCTTCGAGATCACCCCTGATCTGCAACAGTGCGTTCACCGGCACACGTGTGTTGGCCAGTTCCGTGGAAAAGGTGGGACTAAGTGCAGCCAGATCAGCCTTGACTGGAAGATAAGCCGTGATGTTGAACTGTGTGTTCATGGGATCTCCTTCCATGGTGAGCCTGCTTCCTTCGCGGATATTAAAGTCGATGGTGCGCAGATTCTGTAGGTTATAATGAAATTTTCCGCTGTTGATCTCGTAATCTCCGTACAAACGCACAGGAGGAGTCGATTTTGAGTTAAAGTTGACATTCAATTCACCCTCGCCGCTCACTTCAAGTGCGTTCCCTGTGGTGGGGTCCAGCAGTACTCCCGCTTTAAGCAGGGGATTGAGATTCACGGTCATGTTCATCACGATGGGAACGCCCGACTTTACCTGGGTGTTGACCTCAGTAAACTCAGCCTCCTTCTTACGGAGAAAGGCCAGTGTATCTTCCTGCGGGGTATTGATATAAACCACCCCGCTGTATTCGGTAGCTCTGGCTGTTTGCGGCAACATGACCATCACCTCCGACTGGCTCTGTGTGGAGAGAGTGCCATTGCCAAAGATTCCGTTTGGTGAGCCCGTCACCTGCAGATCGCCCGTTAATTGCAGGTTTCCATACACCATCAGATCGGTACGTTCTTTGTTATTGAGCAGCATGAAGTCGTTCAGACGGAGTGATGCCGTGTATACCATTCTTCCAAAGTTGCTATGAGAGAGTCTCACATTCAGATTTGCCGTATGATTGTTCTGATCGCGGATTACCAGGTTTTCCAATCCCACATTGTCTTTTCTGATTTCAATGGAGTCCGACACATAGTATGTAACATTGGTGTAAGCTACTTTCATTACCCCTTCCTCGATTCCCAACCATCCCTCGGTCACCGGCTCGGACAATTTGCCGGTAATGTGAATATTGGAGTTCAATCGCCCGGAAAGTTCATTGAAAATACTGATGGTAAACGGCTGAATGGCACTCAGGTCAAATTCTTCAATGAGGAAGTTCACGTCTAAAGCGCGGAGGCTGTTATCGCCGGTAGGAATAAATCCCTGTATATCCAGATTACGCACTCCCTTGTGGGTGAGGTAAGCATTCAGATCCAACCCGGAATAGAGGTTATCCCAGTTTCCTTCAATATTCAGTGTACCAATGCTATCGTTATTCACCGTAATGTGATCGATGCGAAGCTTCTCGGTGCGTATCAACGGGTTGTCGAGGGCCTGCCTGATGTAAATATCCCCGTTGATGGAACCGGCAATGTCAGAGATGTTGAAGGCAGCGAGAATATTGGCCAGTTCGGTGTTGTTAAAAAAAACACGGACATTGTCGGCCTCACTCCGGGAAGCAACACCATCGATTCCAAGGAGCAGCATATCCTGTTCGCGGAGACCGAAATTGTTGATGGTGATATGATCCTTGCGATAAGCAATGGTAGCATCATTAAACTTCACCTCTTTGTCGTTGAACAGGATGGCCGTGGGGTGAATACGGATATCTGCACCAAGTGTTTCGTCGGGCTGACGCAGGAAACCGGCAGTCACCAGAATCTCACCGTTGGATTTTGTATTGGTTTGGCGTAAATCATACGAGATGATATTTCTCACCGAATCGTCTGCGACCTGGCTATTCAGACGGGCATTGACAAATCCGTTGTTTTGTACCAGATAAGTGTTCACGTCAAACCTCATGCCGGCAGGAATTTCACTCTGCAGCTCCGCCTTCGTCTCACGGATGTCGTTGCTGCCCACCATGAGTCGCGGAAAATGTGCATTCACCTGAAAAAAACCGTTATCCGTCATTTGCACATTGCCGGAAATGGTAGCCTGTTCCACGTTATAAAATGGCAGGGAGAAAGCATAAGAAATGTCTTCCGTATTTTTCAGCTGGATATTGAACCGGAAATCATTCATCCCTTGAGCTGGCTCCTCCTCTTCCGGTATGGGCAGTAAAGACGGCAGATGATGATGCAAAGCATGTTGCATTTCTTTTCCGATCGTGGAAAAATAATAATCGCCCTGCATCTCTGCTTCCAGGAATGACGACATGATCTGCAATTTCTTCCCCTCCACAGAGTCTGTCAACGCCTGCAGATAGATGGCACCGGGATTGTAGATAAAGTTGCTGTCGACCAGTGAGATGTTGTCGGCCACAAGCGTACCAGTCATGTCATCGACAGTGGCACCGGTCAACTCGGCATCAATCCGGAGGCTCACATAGGGATTCTTCCAGTCAGTCATCATCAGGAAAGGCTTCAGTTCGAGCCGTTCGATATCTCCATTCACCACAAAGCGCATTTCTTCTCCAAAGGAAACATCTCCATTCAGATCGAATTTGTTTCTTTCCGTGTTGCTTCGGATGTTCGCGGTTACGCTGTTGTCACTGTAGCTGGCGCTGTAATTACCACTGTAGTTCCCGTTAAAGTTGAGATCCTGATAGTGATATCCGCGATAGATTATCGATCCAATGCTTCCATCGGCAGCGACCGTGACGCCTTCATCTGCCACGATGGAGACTGTTGTATTGGCATGCAGGGTAGCATCACCCACTCCCGGACCCTCGCCTATTATTTGGTCCACCTTCATGTTGTCGGCGTACACCGGTCCCTCGAATACCATCTGCTGAAAGTTATTTCTTATTCGCCCTGTTCCGTTCAGCAAAACAGTCCCCTGTGCGGTATTCACACTTCCGTCATATCGGAAATTATTCATTTTTCCCCGTGCCTGCATTTGCAGATCAAGGTCACCCAGGTTTAGCAATTGTATGGGCGACTCATAATTGAGAGCACCTACACGAATGAATTCCTGCAGGTCATCCTGTGACACCTTCAGCTGCCGTATATCTGCTTTCAGGTCACTGTTGTTCAGGTTGCTGTAATCTGATATCTCTCCTGAAAGATTGATTTTAGTCTCAGAACCGTATTGAAATTCGAGTTTGTGAAGTGTCGCCTGTGGCAGTTTTCCTTCCGCTTCCGTTTCGAATGAGATGGGCTTGTCGAGGTGAGCAAAACGGGATGTAAAAATGGAGACATCCTGTGGATCGACCATCTCACTGCCTGCCTTCAGGTAGAATTCCTTCGTTTCCCTGTCATAGCGGGCATCAGCAACCCGAACTTCCGAACGATTCAGGGAGACGGCCAGTTTATCACTCGTTATTTGCGCTCCATTAGCTTTGGCTGCGGCTTTGAGATCATATACCGCAAGTCCGGCGTATCGCTCCCAAAAACTGAGCAGGTTTATATCGACCTGCATGTCCTCCAGGCTCAGGAAATCGAGTTTTCCTTTAAAATTCAGATTGTTTACATCGAGATGTGAGGCATTGAACTGTCCCGGTGTCTGGGGTACCGTATCGATGTTGTATTGCAGCCGCCCGTTCATTAGGATCACTTCGTTTGCCGTAATACGCCAGGGCGCTTTTTCCTTCACCACGGTGGTATCCTTCTCCTTGGCAAAAGCATCGATCAGAAACTGAAAGTTGAAAGGATCCTGGGTAGAAGCACGATGCACGTTTGCAGCAAAGTTTTCCAGATTCACCTTCTCCACCGACACTTTGTTCCTGAGCAGATCCATGGCATGGATGCGGACAGCCAGCCTGCCAATATATGCCAGGGTATCATGGTTCTGATCTTCGAGGTATATCCCGTTCAGTTCGATGGTGTTGAACAGGCGAAAACGGATGCCTTCCAGGGAAGCTTCGGTATTGATTCTTGGTTTGATCTTTTCGAGTGCAATGTCGGCAGCTCTCTTTTGCACGGCAGGGATGCTGAAGACGATGAAAAGTATGATATTCAACAATATGATACTTCCCACAATAATGGCGAATATACGAGCGACTTTTGCGACCAAATTAATGAATCAAAACAAGTAAATGATCATAACTATTTCAACAATGCAATATTACAAAAAAAGGAGGAATGGCTTGGATTCAAAGCCCATTTTAACCAAAAAATAAGGTTATTTGGGCTTTTTCCACAAGATAGAACTGTCGCCATAGCTCAGAAACCGGTAGTCGTGATGCATCGCATAGTCGTAGATTCTTTCCCAGTCATCGCCCACGAAGGCTGCGATGAGTAACAGCAAGGTGCTCTGGGGTTGATGGAAATTTGTGATAATTGCATCGGCATAATGAAACCGATACCCCGGAACGATGATGATCTGGGTGTTGGCAATCAGCCGGTCGAGTCCCTGCCGATCGAGATAATTGAGAATCAGTTGAAGTGCCTGCCTGGCTGAAACAGCGTCACCGACCTCATCATAGGGCTCCCACTGCTTCACGTTCAGTTCCTGTGCTGAGGTTTCGGGATGGAGATGCAACTTTCGCCCGATATAATACAGGCTCTCCACGGTACGCAACGAGGTGGTTCCCACTACGATTAGTTTACCGCGATGATCCAGTAGTTTTTCTATTGTATCCCGTTCCACAGCGATCACCTCGGTATGCATGGCATGGCCGGCAATTGTATTTGATTTTACCGGCCGGAATGTGCCCGCTCCCACATGCAGCGTCACTTCGGCATCAGCAATTCCCTTTTCGTGAAGTTCCTCCATTACCTGGGGTGTAAAATGGAGTCCCGCAGTGGGTGCGGCCACCGATCCCTCAATGCGGGAATAGACAGTTTGGTAAGTTTCATCGTCCCTGGCGTCAGCCGGACGATTGAGATAGGGAGGGATGGGTAGCTTACCGGCAAGCTCCAGCAACTCTGAGAAGGTCAGCTCGTTCCGATTCCATGAAAAGCGGACCACCCACTCTTCGCCGTCAGCTGCCGTCTTCTCTGCCTTCAATATGACCATGCCTCCATCACAGGGTACCTCCATGAATAAAGGTTCTTCTTTCCACCTTTTGGCATTACCGATCATACAATTCCAGGAACACTGCTGTCGCTGTTGAAAGCTCATCGCATAGTCGGCCGGCTTATGGGGTGAAAGACAAAATATTTCTATCTGTGCACCGGTCACCTTGTGAAACAACAAGCGGGCATGGATCACCCGGGTATTGTTGAAAAGAAGGAGGCTCTCTTCGGGCAGCAATGCCGGTAACTCATTGAATCTACAGGAAGACAATGCTCCGTCCCTGTATTGCAACAACTTCGACGAGTCCCGTTGAGAAAGAGGATATTTGGCAATTTTTTCGTCGGGAAGATGGTAATTGAAGCGGGATATCTGCAGCTCCCCGATGTCGTCCTTTTTCATTTTTTACAATCGAAAAAACTATTTTTCGTAATTATTAATGTATTTATTCCGCAAAAATAGTCAACTTTGCAACACGTAACAAAAATAAAACATCTGAAAAGAGACCCCGAATCATGAAGAAGCTGGAGGCAGGTGATAAAGTACGTTTTCTGAACACGGTGGGTGGAGGAGTTGTAAAAGGCTTTCTCAGCAAACATCTGGTGATTGTGGAAGACGAGAATGGATTTGAGGTTCCCATACTCATTTCGGAATGCGTGGTTGTAGAATCTGCCGGTAACGAGAAACTGGGGCAGATTTCCCAAAACAAAGAGACGTTGATTGAAAAAGATCTGACTCCTGCATTGCCGGAAGTGAAAACACCCGGTTCAGATGCGGCGCTGGAGACACCCGAGGGGGAGCAGATCACGACTTGCCTGGCTTTCCTGCCAACCGATGTGAAAAGCCTATCCACCTCTGCCTACGAATGTTATTTCGTGAACGACAGCAACTACTACCTGTTCTTCAACTACATGAGTCGAGAAAACAATGCATGGAAAAGTCGTTACAACGGTTCCGTTGAGCCCAATACCAAGATCTTCCTGGAGGAGTTTGATAAAACGGCACTCAATGAAATTGAAAAAGTGTCTGTTCAGTTTATTGCCTTCAAGCATCAAAAACCTTTCCGGTTTAAGAATCCCTGTTCAGTGGAATTGCGCATTGATACGGTAAAATTCTATAAGCTTCACAGTTTCCGGGAGAACGACTACTTCGAGGATGATGCACTGATTTATTTCATCATGAAGAATGATCTTCCCGAGAGAGAGATGCTGGTCTCAGCAGGCGACCTGGAATATGCCATCAAAGAAAAGCAGACCGCTGAAAGAAGACCGCGCATACAAAGGATTGAAAAAAAAGAAAAAGACCAGCCCATTGAGATCGACCTGCATGCCGACGCATTACTCGACACCACAGCAGGGATGAACAATGCTGATCTGCTGGAATACCAGCTGCAAAAATTTAACGAGGTAATGGCCGAAAACCTACGGAATAAAAACAAAAAAATCGTATTCATTCACGGCAAGGGGGATGGTGTACTTAAAAACGCCATCCTGAAAGAATTGAAAACCAAATATCCAACATGTTATTACCAGGATGCCTCCTTTCAGGAATACGGTTACGGAGCGACCATGGTAACCATCAAGTAATCCCCATAAGATGATGAAAAAAAGTATTTTAATACTCAGTACAGTGCTGCTGCTGTCCGGTTGCAATATAATGAACCAGATCGGAGGTGCTATTCAGCTCTCCCAAAGCGAATACAAGTATCATTCGCTGAATAATATTCAGCTGGCCGGAATAAACCTGGGTAATGCTTCCAGCATTTCAGTCTCCAACCTGGCTTCAATAGCCACAGTACTGGCCGGTGGTTCCACCATGCAGTCGATCCCGTTTAGCATGATCCTGAATATGGATGTCACCAACCCAAACAGTTCAGCTGCCTTTCTCGATGCGCTGGATTATGCCATTCAAATCAATGAAATGGAATTTGTGGAAGGAAAGATGGATATTCCCATCCGCATTGAACCAGGCGAGACAAAGATCATAGGCATTCCGGTAAGCGTCGATTTGAAAAATCTGATGAATCGCTACTCTCAGGATCGGGTAACCAATGAAATGAGCGCCTTCCTGGGTATTACACCCAGGGAAACTTCGGTCACCGTAAAGCTATGGCCCAAATTAACGGTCGGTGGTACACTCGTCAAGGTACCTGCTGCAATTCCGGTAGTTTTCAATTTTGGAGGTAAATAGCGCTCAGCCGCATCAAAAGTTTCACACCGCCTCAAATACAATGCGTGCCCGGCAAACGGTTCCTTTCCCGTGCGTTTCAATATGAAAGGCATAGTCTACCTGCCCGTTTAACTGGCGGTAGACCTCACCTGAATCGCCAAAGGTAAGTTCTTTCAGGAAGTTGATCTCGAACCGACGGATATGATGTGTCTGGTAGAAATCGGGTGTAAAGCAATCTGACAACCATTCTACATAATGCAGACTGTTGGCATGGTTGTTTACATCGATATCGCTGTATTTCACCCGAAAACTGTTTGCCACTTCTCCCGACACACTGGGAATGCGTCCCGGCTCTCCGATGGGGGTGCTTTCCGGCACGATAAACTGATGCATCGCGGGAAGTGTATCCAGCAGGACACTGCGCCGAGTATGCATGTCCATCACTGCCCAGGAGGAGGCTGCATGGCCGATGAGAAAACCCTTACCGTCGAATATCCTGAAATTACGGGTCGTGAAGGCCGTGCCAATTTTTTCAATCCAGGTCTCAATAGTCAGTGAATCGTTTTCGGTGGGCATTCTTTTCATGTCGATCACCAGGCGGGAGAGGACCCAGGTAAAATTGTCACTTTGTAACTCTAACAGACCGAATCCGTTTTCATCGGCATTCTTACCGGCGGTGATCAGTATAAAATTTGTGAGTGAGGTCAATGAAACCCTCCTGCGAAAATCTATGTCCTGCGCCTCAATGTCGTAACTATATTTTTTCTTTGCAGCCATTGTTCCGAGTTATGAATCGCAAAAGTACAAAATAAAAGCCTTTTTCGGGACAGAATTTATGTCTATCTTTGTTTACCCTCCACGGCAACCGGGCTGCCACAGGCAAGGGTATAATTTTTATAAAAAACAAACAGATATACTTTTCTCCGGTTTTTACCGTTGTAAATACGGTATTACGTAATCAACACCCTGCCGTTTTTCACTGTGCTAAATGAACAGCAACCAGAAAACGGTGAATTGAATATTTCGGATATGATAGACTATATTAAAGGCGACGTGGCTGAGCTGACTCCGGCAGGCGTCACCATTGAATGCGGAGGCATCGGGTATCAGATTAATATCTCGCTCAACACCTACGGCGCCATCAACAACAAGCCCGCAGCAAAACTCTATGTGCATGAAGTAATCCGCGAGGATGCACATGTTTTGTTCGGATTTATGGATAAACATGAGCGGGAGCTTTTCCTACTCCTGATCACCGTGTCGGGAGTAGGTCCCAGCACTGCACGGATCATCCTGTCTTCTCTCAGCGCCAAAGAGCTGGAAAACGTGATTGCCACAGAGAATACCACCCTGTTGCAGTCGGTGAAAGGCATCGGTGCAAAAACGGCACAACGCATCATCGTAGACCTCAAAGACAAGATCAAATTTACCGATGAGAGCGGAAACATGCAACTTCCGGCCAAAGCCGATCTTTCCGAAACGGGTCATGCCGCAATCTCCGCGCTGGTGATGCTCGGTTTTGTGCAGACAGCTTCGCAAAAAGTGGTTTCAAAAATTATCCGTGAATCACCCTCTTTACCGGTGGAGGGTGTCATCAAAGAAGCATTGAAGAGATTATAAACAGTGGCTTGATTACGTAATACGCTTTTTTGGGTAAAAAATCGTATAGCTGTTGTTTCTCTGAAAAACGTCGTTCACATATTCCTACTCTTCCTCCTGTTTACCATGAACGGGAAGTATCTGCTTCATGCCCAGATCAGTTTGTCGGGTATACGAACAGAAGTGCATTATGACCACCTGTCGGGTCTTTACATCTTCGAAAACAAAATAGGCAACATGGTGGTGGGTACATCCCACTCCATGACATCGCGTGAGTATATGGAATACAGGCTGCGCCGAACACAGACCGACTATTTCCGAAAACGCAACACACTACATGCCGACAGCCTGCAGCCACCCATAACAGCTTTTTCACTTTCCGGAATGAGAAAACGACAAGACCCGCTGGAAACGATCTTCGGACCGGGAGGGGTGCGGCTTACAACACAAGGATACCTGGAAATATCGGCCGGAATGAACAGAAATGTCACCGACAACCCCACCCTTCCGCAGCGGGCACGCAAGCGGACCATGTTCGACTTCGATCAACAGATCCAGCTCAATGTAAACGCAAAGGTGGGAGATAAAATTGACTTCGATATCAATTATGATACCGAGGCGACCTTCGACTTTCAAAGCAAACAGCTCAAACTGGCCTACCAGGGCAATGAAGATGAAATCATCCAACATATTGAAGCAGGCAACGTGAGCATGAACAGCAGCAACTCACTTATCCAGGCAGGTGTTGCTCTGTTCGGGATCAAATCGGAACTACAGTTTGGTAAGTTACGGATAAACAGTCTTTTTTCACAGCAACAATCTGAGTCACAAACCATCAATACCCGCGGGGGAATACAAACAATACCTTACGAATTCTCCGCCGACCAGTACGATGAAAACAGGCATTTCTTTCTGGGTTACTGGTTTCGGGAGAAGTATGACAAAGCGCTGGAAAAGCTACCTTACATTCAGTCTCCTGTCTCCATCACCAGAATGGAAGTATGGGTGACCAACAAGCGGGGCGATTATGCACAGGCAAGAAACATCATCGCCTTTGCCGATCTCGGGGAGGAGAAATATGTCCACAACAGCGGCTGGGTGCCGCAAGATGCAGCGGGAGTGCCACACAACAATGCCAACACGCTGTACGGGCAGCTCACAGGCATCTGGGCAGGAGCACGGGTAAGCAGCGAGACTGCACAGATTTTTCCTGGCAGCGTCATTGCCGGCATGGACTACGAAAAACTGGAAAATGCGCGTCGTCTCACATCTGCTGAATACAGCTTCCAGCCACAACTGGGATATCTCTCTTTGCGTATGCCCCTGCAGCCCGATGAAGTGCTGGCAGTTGCGTATGAGTTTACCTACCGGGGAGAGGTATATCAGGTAGGAGAATTTTCCTCCGACATGGGAGATATCGCTGGTAACAATAGCAGCGAAGACAATGCACTTTTCCTGAAGCTACTTAAGCCGGTGTCGCTGTCGCCCCGCGCCTACACCTGGGATCTGATGATGAAAAATATCTATTCCATCGGGCAGGGCGCCTATAACATACAACGGGATCAGTTTCGGTTACAGATCACCTGGCAAAGTGACACGGCGGGGGTGTACCTGAATTATATTCCAGAAAGCATCATCGGAGATGAGTTGCTGCTGCAACTGCTGCACCTCGACCGTCTAAACAGCAGAAATGATCCTTCCCCCGACGGCATTTTCGACTTTCTGGAGGGCTATACGGTAGATTCACAAAACGGACAGATTATTTTTCCGGTGTTAGAGCCCTTCGGCTCCTATCTTCGTGAAAAAATAGGCAACGAGACCATCGCGGAAAAATACGTTTATCAGGAACTATATGACTCTACACTTACAATGGCACGACAGCTTCCGGAGAAAAACAAATTCCGGATCAGTGGTGAATACAGAGGTTCCTCCGGCTCGGAGATCAACCTGAATGCCATGAACGTGGCACGGGGATCGGTACGTATTACCGCAGCCGGCACGGCACTCACCGAAGGGATCGATTACACGGTAGACTATCTCGCCGGCACGGTAAACATCATCAATCAGGCTATCCTGGCAGCAGGGACACCAGTGAGTATCACACTCGAGAGTCAGCAATTATCGCAGATGCAGCGAAAAACGTTGATGGGGCTGGATATGAATTACGATTTCTCCAAAAACGTCTCACTCGGTGCCACGTTGATGCACTATTCCGAAAAGCCGCTCACCATGAAGTCGGCTTTCGGAGATGAATCTTCCAAAAACACGTTGTGGGGAACCCATCTGAACTACAGGAAGCAATCATACCTACTCACCAACCTCATCGACATGCTTCCTTTCGTGGAAGCCACCGTACCTTCTCAACTGACGGCAAATCTTGCATTCGCGCAAATGCTTCCGGGTCATTACAAAAACAAATATACCGGCGGCTATTCCTATCTCGATGATTTTGAGTCCTCCACTTCGGCCATCGACCTGCGGACGCCCTATGCCTGGTCGCTCGCAGCCACACCCTACAACAACACCTCTTCCGGTCTGTTTCCGGAGGCATCACGCACAAACAACATCGATTACGGAAAAAACCGGGCGCAACTGGCCTGGTTCTACATCGACGGGATCTTTACCCGAAGGAACTCCAACCTTACACCTGTCCACATTAAAAACGATGCCGACCAGCTTTCCGATCACAGGGTGCGGGAGGTTTACGAGCGGGAAATCTTTCCCAACCGCGATGCATTGTACGGTCAACCGGCAACACTGCCCGTATTGAATCTCTCCTTCTACCCGGATGAACGGGGACCCTATAATCTGGATACCGATGTTGATGGAAATGGCAGGCTACACAATCCAAGCAAACGATGGGGCGGCATCACCCGACGCATGGAGACACGCGATTTTGAAGCAGCCAACATCGAGTATATTGAATTCTGGCTGATGGACCCCTTTATGAACGACACGACGGGAACCTCCCGGGGAGGTGATCTCTATTTTAACCTCGGCGAAATATCGGAAGATGTGTTGAAAGACGGAAAAAAGTTTTTCGAGAACGGGTTGCCTGTCGATGGCGACACCGCTGCTGTGGGAGTGTCGGTATGGGGAAAATATTCCAGGAGACAATCCACCGTATATGGCTTCGACAACTCATTGGGAATGGCATCGCGCAAATTGCAGGATACAGGACTGAACGGTCTGAGTGGTGAAGAGGAGAAAATATTTCCAACCTATTCGGTATATCTCAACGAGCTGAAGCCCCGTCTTTCGGGAGAGACACTGTCGCGAATGCAAAGCGATGCACATTCACCACTTAATGATCCGGCGGGCGACAGCTTCCGCCATTACCGCGGACAGGAACAGGACCGACAGCAATTGAGCATCCTCGACCGCTACAAATATTACAACGGCACCGAAGGTAACTCGCAATCGCCGGAAGACAATGACCCATATCACAGCGCCTCACGTACAACTCCCGACGTAGAAGATATCGACAACGATCATACCCTGAATGAAAATGAATCCTACTTCCAATACAAAGTATCCCTTCGTACTGGGGCACTGGAGGTGGGTTCCAATTTCATCACGGATAAAAGGGAGGTGAGCCTGAAGTTGCGTAACGGAAACGACGGCAGCGTAACCTGGTATCAGTTCAGGATACCGATACGTGAATATCAGACCCGCACGGGCAATATACAGGGATTTAACAACATCCGTTTTATGCGAATGTTTCTCACCGGCTTCGAAGAACCGGTGTTTTTACGTTTTGCCACCCTGGAACTGGTACGCAGTGAATGGAGGAGTTACCGTAACAATCTCATCTCCGGTGGGGCCCTCTCCGGGAGTGGCAATCTCGAGATATATGCCGTAAATATCGAAGAGAACGGAAGCAGGACACCGGTTAATTATCTGTTGCCTCCCGGTGTGACACGCATACTGGACCCGGGGCAGCCTCAACTGCGGCAGGAAAATGAACAGTCACTCTCCCTCAAGATAACGCAACTTGATCCGGGCGACTCCCGGGCGGTGTATAAAAACAGTATGTATGATCTGCGTCGCTACAAACGCATGCAACTATTCGTCCATGCAGAGCAGCTGCCGGATGATCCGGGTATATTGCAGGATGGCGATCTCTCCATCTTCCTGCGTCTGGGGTCGGACTACAGAAACAACTTCTACGAGTATGAGATTCCCCTTCGTCTCACACCCTGGGGACAATATAGTGCTCATACCCCTTCGGGACAGCAGGCGGTATGGCCGATAGAAAACATGTTCGACTTCCCGCTGGAACTGTTCACAAAACTGAAGCTCGATCGCAATGCGGATCAACATCCCGGAAACGGAATCGATTATTTCACACCCTACACGCAGACCGATCCCGGGAAGACGGATAACCGGGTTACCATCGTAGGTAATCCGTCACTGGCGGAGGTGAAGGTATTGATGATCGGCATCCGCAACAAAAGCCGGGAGATAAAGTCGGGAGAAATATGGGTAAACGAAATGCGGTTGACTGAGTTTGACGAGGAAGGAGGCTGGGCTGCACAGGGCAATGTGGACCTGGCGCTCTCTGATTTGGGGACAGTTCATTTTTCGGGACGAAAAGAGACTGCCGGTTTTGGAGCACTCGACCAGAGTCTGCTGGCACGTCGCAACGATGATTATACCACGCTGCAGGTCTCCATGAACATGGAATTGGGGCGTTTTCTTCCAAAAAAAGCGAAGATATCTGCTCCCTTTCATTACGTCTGGTCCAACGAAACGTCGGCGCCCCTCTACGATCCTTTCAATCAGGATATCCTACTGAAAGAGACATTGAACAGGGCCGGCAATCAGTCTATCCGCGATTCCATAAAGAATGTGGCACTTACCGGCAGAAGCATCCGGAGCCTTGGCCTCAACAACGTGAAGATCAACATTAAAAGCAAGAATCCCATGCCGTATGATCCGGCAAACTTCAGCTTTGGCTATACGAGGAATGAAGAAAAACACCATAGTCCCGACAAGGAATATGCTTCGGCGAAGGATTTCAGGTTAGAGGCTCAATATTCCTATACCTCTTCGGTAAAGCCGTGGGAGCCATTTAAAACATTGGAAAGTTCTTCAGGCTGGTCAAGGCTGGTTCGATCGCTGAATTTTAATTACCTGCCCAACAGCATCCGGGTAAGCAGCATCATCTCGCGCCACTATCAGGAGATGCAGCTGAGAGACTTACAAACATTGGCAGAGGGACTCATGCAATCGAAAAAGAAATATCTTTCTTTTAACAGCGATTTCTTCTGGAACAGGGATTTCTCTTTCACCTGGGACCTGACCAAAAATCTGCATACTTCGTTCCGCTCCGGCACCATTGCGGAAATTGAGGAACCCTACCTGCAGGTCAATAAGGAGATCAACCGCAGCGATTATGAAATATGGAAAGATTCGGTTGTACAGAGTATTCGTGGACTGGGTAAACCGTTCAGTTATGCCCAGACGGCCGACATTACTTATACCCTCCCCTTTGCACAGATACCCATCATGAATTGGATCAGCTCCAGTGCAGCCTACAATGCAGGGTACCGATGGGAACGCGGTGCAAGTATTGAGGGGGAAAATATGGGTAACTTCCTGCAGAACGATCTCTCATTCACCTTTCAGAGCCGGTTTAACCTGAATGCCCTTTATAGCAAGATACCTTTCCTGCGTCAAGCAAACAATGGTTTTGGCGGCAGCGAAGAGATGACACACGGTGATACACGCCAAAACGGCTTTACCGGTCATGATGTGACCCAATTGCTGTTTCGCGTCATGATGATGGTGCGTCAGGTAAATCTCAACATCGGCTATAAGACCAGGACCGACCTTCCCGGTTATAAACCGTCAATAGGCAATTTCTTCGGACAGCTACAAAATACAGACGGTCTTCTCCCGGGTCCGGGTTTTGCCTTTGGCCTGGAAGGAGGAGAGAAATTTATCAGGGATGCCATGGCCCGTAACCAGCTGGTGATAGACAAAGACAATCTCAGGCCGGCTATTTTCAACCGGACACAGAACATCAGGATGGATGCTTCCATAGAACCGTTTCCGGGACTCAGTATATACCTCCACGCATTGTATGAGGACAACCAACGAACGGAAATGCAATACATGCTTGAAGGAATGCCCCGGGTTCGCGGCGGAAGTTTTGCCATGAGCATACTTTCTCTCTCCTCCGCATTCGAACTGGCCGGAGCAGACAACCATTACTATTCTCCGGCTTTTGAACATTTTCAGACATACCGTGAAGAAGTAGCTGCACGGGTACGCAAACAATATGTAGCAACCCACTATCCCTCAAGCGGATTTCTTACCGGCAGCAGTATCAGCGGAGAACCATTCAACCCTGCGGTGGGAGATGTACAACGGAATTCGGCAGATGTGCTCATCCCCTCTTTTCTGGCTGCCTACACCGGCAAAGATCCCGAGAAGATTGGTCTTGGCGCCTTTCCCGCACTCTCTTCCATGCTGCCAAACTGGAATATCTCATTCAACATGACGAAAGTTTTTCCCGGACTGCAATCGCTTTTCAGGTCACTCACCCTCAATCATCAATATATATCCCAATATAGGATAGGTTCGTTCTCATCCTTTCTGAGCTGGATTCCAGCAGGTGACGGAAGTGAAATGGGATTTATCCGCTATGTGGTTTCGGGAGCTCCACTGCCCTCCTCTCCCTACGATATCTCAACAGTGAGCATCGTGGAGAGTTTCAATCCGCTTATCGAGATGAACAGCGTTTTCAACAACGAATTGAGTCTAGGTTTGCGTTTCAACCGGACACGATCGGTAAATCTGAATATCTCATCGGTACAGATTGTGGAGGCGAAAGACAACGACATGGTTGTGGGATTAGGTTACAGCATATCGAAAGATCTAAACATCCGGCTGGATGTTTCCCATAAAATCACCCGGGTGTTAATCAGAAAAATTGAAACCGGATTCACCCAGGCCACAGATGGTATTCAAACAACCTCTGTTCGTTTTGCAGCCGACCGTGCCATGAGCAAGTCCATGACCCTCCGTGTTTATTTTGACAAAATCATCAACAAACCGCTTGTATCATCGGGCTCCTACGCGACGGCCGACACCAGTGCAGGCATAAGCTTACGATTCAATCTGAATCCTTAAAATGGAACAGGATCATTTCATCATGAGAGAAATCATTCCTGGAAATAGTGCTTAATTCTAAATAAAACCTAAATAATCGAATAAACAAGCTTTTTTTCTTAATTATTGTTGCATATATGGTTTTTTTACGCTTTTTTTTAATTTTAAGAGGATATGTTAAACAAAAAAGTCGTTTATTTGTTAAATTAAAAGCGACAAGACGATCTTTGAAATATAAAATTGTCACTTAATAAGGAGTAAGTAAAGATGAAAAAATCGACAATTTGGTTGCTTGCCCTGGTGATGTTATCCGCGTTTCTTGCGTTGCTGTTCCTGCAGGTCAGATACATGCGTACGAGCATGGCTATCCGTTCACAACAATTCGATGAACAGGTAACAAGGAGTCTCTACAACGTGATGAAAGATCTCGAGCAGGATCAGACCCGTGATTATCTCGAGCAGGACATGATTGAGTCGGAGAACAGATATTCACAGTACAACCAACCACAGGGAACACAACAAATTACCCGGGAGCGGACAACCGCTGCCATTACGAATCCCGATGGAAGTGAAACAAGAATTGCATTGGATATCACACGGCAGTCCACACGTCCGCAGGAGCAACCCGAACGGGTATTCCTGTCGCCCAATCAGGGTGCCAGTACGATCTCAAAAACACAGTATGATATGCAGCAGTCCCTGTCGAAAAGATATCTGCATGAACGGTCGTTGCTGGATGAGGTTATTTTTAAAATACTGAACCGTGCAAGCAATGCACCGATCGAAGAACGGATCGATTTCAACAAGGTAGAGCAATATATTCGTTATGAGCTCTCCTACAATGGACTGAATGAACCGTTCAGTTTTCAGATCGTGGATTTCAACAACAAGGTGGTCTACTCATCACCCGGCTTCTCAACAAAGTATCGGGATGCGATTTACAACCAGATTCTGTTTCCGAATGATCCGCCGGCAAAGTTAAACAGGTTAAGGGCCTATTTCCCGACTAAAAGGAATTATGTATACAGCGAGCTTTCCTTTTTCATACCATCGCTGATATTTACGTTTATCCTGCTGATAACGTTCATATTTACAGTGGTTTCGCTGTTCAGACAGAAGCGTTTGTCTGAGATGAAGAATGATTTCATTAACAACATGACGCACGAGTTGAAGACACCTGTCTCCACCATCTCGCTCGCATCCCAGATGCTTAAGGATGAGTCTATATTGAAGTCGCCCGAGGTATTTAAACATGTCACCGGTGTGATACATGATGAGACCAAACGATTGAGTTTTCAGGTAGAAAAAGTTTTGCAGATGTCGCTCTTCGACAAGCAAAAGACCACACTGAAGATGAAAGAGATGGATGTGAACGACCTGGTGGTCAGCGTTGCCAACACACATGTACTCAAAGTTGAAAAACTGGGCGGAACACTCGATATTGATTTGCAGGCCGAGCATACCACGATCAAGGTAGATGAAATGCATTTCACCAACGTACTCTTCAACATCCTCGACAATGCATTGAAATATCGGAAAAAGGATGTAGCGCCTGAATTAATGATCCGTACCCGGAATGAAGGCAGTAAGATCATCATTTCCATTGAGGATAACGGTATCGGCATGAAAAAGGAAGATGCAAAGAAAGTATTTGAAAGATTCTACCGTGTGCCTACCGGCAACCGACACGATGTAAAAGGGTTCGGACTGGGACTGGCATATGTAAAGAAAATCGTAACTGACGTGAATGGCACCATTCGTGCTGAAAGTGAAATAGGTAAAGGGACAAAATTTATAATTAGTTTACCCGTAATAACACAAAAATGATATGGAAGAGAAATTGAAAATTTTTTTATGCGAAGATGATGAGAATCTTGGCATGTTGCTGAGAGAATACCTCCAGGCAAAAGGATTTGACACCGATCTGTTTCCCGATGGAGAAGCCGGTTTCAAAGGATTCGTGAAGACAAAATATGATCTGTGCATCGTGGATGTGATGATGCCCAAGAAAGACGGCGTAACGCTGGTAAAAGAGATCAGAACCATCAATACGGAAATCCCTGTAATTTTCCTGACAGCAAAAAACATGAAGGAAGATGTACTGGAAGGTTTCAAAGCAGGAGCCGACGACTATATCACCAAACCTTTCAGCATGGAAGAACTGGTACTGCGTATTGAAGCCATCATCCGTCGTGTGAAAGGCAAAAAGAGCAAGGAACAGCAGGTGTATAATTTTGGCACAATGACCTTCGACACCCAAAAGCAGATTCTGATAATCGGTGATACGCAAACAAAGCTTACCACCAAGGAATCGGAACTGTTATCGCTCCTTTGCGCACATGCCAACGACATTCTGGAACGCAACCACGCACTGAAACAGATCTGGGAAGAAGACACCTATTTCAATGCACGCAGCATGGATGTCTATATCACGAAACTGCGTAAATTATTGAAACCGGAACCCAACATCGAGATCATCAACATCCACGGAAAGGGATACAAACTGATTGTACCTACCGAAGAGGAGAATGCCGAAAAATAAGATTAGGTATATCAACCTTCTTAGGAAGCCGCCCCGTAAAGAGGCGGCTTTTTTATTGATGATAAACAACATCATTTCGTTTTTTTCGGTAACAAATTTGTAACATTAAATTTAATCCGTTACTTTTGCCATGAAAGATGTTTCACGTATAAAAGAACCCGGTGATGAAAAATAGTAAAAGAAGCATGGCGAAGTCGCTCAGGCTCATCGCCACAGATCGGCAAAGAACAAACGCACTGCGCGTATGGGAACAGAAGACAATTGCTTATCTGGTCCAGAAAGTGCCGGCATGGCTAAGCTCGGACGGCCTCACAGCCATAGGCTTTTTTGGCAACCTGATGGTAGCATCCAGTTTTGTAATGGGAGCTTACCTGAATCACTACTGGCTTTTGCTGTCGCTGCTTGGGTTCGCCATCAACTGGTTGGGTGACTCACTTGATGGTCGCCTGGCCTACTACCGGAATAAACCCCGCAAATGGTACGGTTTCTCACTCGACGTAACGGTAGACTGGATAGGAACCATCCTCATTGGACTGGGATTCTCCATTTTTGTCCCAGGTCTCTGGAAATATGCAGGATTCATGTTCGTGGTGCTGTACGGGTGGGAGATGATCACCGCCCAACTGCGTTATAAGATTGGGGGACAGTACTCCATCGACTCGGGCATTTTTGGTCCAACCGAAGTGCGCTTGCTATTAGGCACCATCATTACCTTTGAGGTATTCGTGCCGGGCTCCATTCAATTTCTTGCCACTGCAGCCTGTTTCTTCCTGCTGATATCCAACATTGTTGAAGGAAAACGATTGCTTCTTCTGGCCGACGAACAGGATAAGGCTGATCGTCTGGCGAAGGAAACAGAGCGGGAGACCCTGCGCAAGGAAAATGCCTGAGTTGTTCCCACACGTTTCATTGGATTCTGCACGTTGAAGTTTCACCGCCAAAATATGCCTGTTTAAGCCAAAAAAAAACTACCTTTGTGCAAAACAAAAAAAATGGCATTATCCATGACGGGATACGGCAAGGCGGTAGCCGAACTCCCCAACAAAAAAGTTACAATAGAGATAAAATCGTTGAACAGCAAGCAATTTGATCTGTTCACCCGACTCCCTGTCATTTACCGCGAGAAGGAGATCGCCCTGCGTAATACACTGGCAAACCGGCTGGAACGCGGCAAGGTAGATCTCTCCATGAATGTGGAGGTAATTTCCAAAGATGTATCTTCCAGGATCGATCACCAGATTGTGGGTCAGTATCATCGGGAAATAAGTGATATGGCGCTCGAATTGAATATTCCTCAGCCAGAGGAGTGGTTCTCGTTGTTACTTCGTCTGCCTGATGTAATGAAACAGGAGACGGAAGCATTGGGTGAAGAAGAATGGAGCACCATAGAAACCGCAATCAACCGTGCCGTGGATGAAGTAATCGCTTTCCGCAAACAGGAGGGAAAGATGCTGACCAGGGTGTTGGCGGAGAAAATCCAGTTGATCCGCTCTTTACTGGCAGAAGTGGAACCTTTTGAGTCTGAACGAATGGAGAAAATCAAAAACCGTATTTATGATGGCTTGACTAACCTGGAGGGCATAGAATATGATAAAAATCGTTTCGAACAGGAGATGATATACTATATTGAGAAACTCGATGTGAACGAGGAGAAGACCCGTCTTGCGCATCATCTCGATTACTTTTCCGAAACACTATCCGATAGCCGTTCCCAAGGAAAAAAACTGGGTTTCATTGCTCAGGAGATCGGGCGTGAGATCAACACACTCGGCTCAAAATCAAACCAATCGGGGATGCAACGTATTGTGGTGCAGATGAAGGATGAGCTGGAACAGATCAAAGAACAGATATTAAATATATTGTAGCAACAAGTGACCGCACACAAACCGGTATGTTGTCCGAACACATAGAGGCAATGGCAAAACTAATCATATTTTCAGCTCCGTCGGGTGCGGGCAAATCCACGCTCGTCAGGTACCTGCTGGCCCAGGAATTAAATCTTCAGTTTTCCATTTCGGCTACCAGCCGCCTCCCCCGAGGTGAAGAGAAGAATGGTGTGGAATATCATTTTCTCTCTCCTGATGAATTTCGGAAACGAATTGCCAACAAAGAATTTCTCGAATTTGAAGAGGTTTACACCGACAAGTTCTATGGTACGCTGAAAAGCGAAGTAGACCGCATTCTGGGAGAAGGCAAGAATGTGGTCTTCGATGTGGATTGCATTGGCGGGTTAAACATTAAAAAGATCTATGGTGAGCAGGCACTAAGCATCTTTGTGATGCCTCCCTCGGTGGAGGTTTTGCGTGAACGGCTTGAAAAGCGAGGTACCGATACGCCGCAGGTAATTGAAAACCGACTGGCAAAGGCCGAATATGAGATGAGTTTTGCATCGCAGTTCGATGTGGTCGTATGTAACGACGACTTCGACCGGGCAAAAGATGAAGTACTGACACTGGTATCCAATTTTATTCAGGAATAAGCGATGTCATACAAAGCAGTTATCCTCTTTTTTACGGCACTGCTCTTCTCTGTTACGTTACCAGCCGGAACACTGCTGAAAGAAACACGTGTCTTTGCAGAGAGGGAAGGTACCCCGTTGAAACTCGACATATACAAAACCGACTCTGCAACCATCCTTCCTCAACCCTGTCTGGTGTTTGTGTTTGGTGGTGGATTCAAGGAGGGAACACGTGATGCCAGACTCTATCTCCCCTATTTTCATTATTTTGCCACAAAAGGATATACCGTAGTCTCTATCGATTACCGTCTTGGAATGAAAGGGAGGGAAGCTCCCGGCATCCTGAACCACAAACCGCTGCAGCAGGCGATAGAAATGGCGGTGGCAGATCTTTATCTCGCTACAAACTATCTGCTGACCCAGGCAGATGAACTGAATATTGATCCCTCGCTCATTATCCTCAGTGGATCGAGCGCGGGTGCCATCACGGTGTTGCAGGCAGATTACATGGAACGCGACCACAATCCTGCGGCCGACGTACTACCGGATGATTTCCGGTATGCCGGTGTCATATCTTTTGCAGGCGGCATCTTCAGCAAAGAGGGATTGCCCTCTTATTCGCAACGACCTGCTCCCACCCTTTTCTTTCATGGCAGTGCCGACAAGCTGGTGCCTTACAACAATACCCGTTTATTTAAACTGGGCATGTTCGGTTCCAGAGCACTCACGAAACGATTCAGGAGTGAGCGGTATCCCTATATTTTTTATATCATGGAAGAAATAGGTCACGAAGTGTCGGAATATCCAATGAAAGAATTTTTGCCTGAGATAGAACAATTTATCAACGACTTCGTGTTCGATCGCAAACAGTGGATGCAGGAGATCTACTTTAAAGACATGCTCCGTTCATCGGAACCATCTAACACGCCAGCGAACTATTACAACTGATATGCAAAAATACATCGAGAAATATCTGCTCCCCGTCGCGATGATCCTGGGGATCACCTTTCACAAACAGCTTGCTATTTTCTCACCGGTTATACCCTACCTGCTCTCGCTCATGCTCTTTATTACCTATTGCCGGGTAAGCTGGAGCGATATCAGGCTGACCAAATTCCATTACATTTTGCTGGCCATTCAATATTTGGGAAGTGCGCTGGTTTATCTGGTGTTGCGACAGTTTAACGAAGTTTTGGCCCAAGCGGCCATGATTTGTGTGCTGACCGCCACGGCCACTTCGGCACCAGTTGTAGCCGGACTCCTCGGAGGAAGCATCTCCGTGACGGCGGCCTATTCCATCATCAGTAATCTTTCTGTCGCTTTTATTGCTCCCCTTTTTCTGTCCGTCATCGGGGAAAGCAACGTGGAAGTATCCCTTGCCTCCTCCTTCTGGCATATTTTGCTGAAAGTGATGCCCATTCTCGTCGTTCCTTTTCTGGTGGCCTTTCTTCTACAGAAAACCGCTCCCCGAATACATAAAAAAATACGGTCTGCCCAGATCATCTCCTTCTATCTGTGGGCAGCCGCACTCACCGTGGTGATCGGCAATGTAACACAATATGTTCGTTTGCAGGACGACGGCAACTATACCCTGGAGGTAATCATCGCCGCCACCTCGTTGCTGATTTGTCTCTTCCAGTTCTTTTTTGGCAGAAAGATCGGCAGCCAGTTCGGGTGGACCGTTGCCGGCGGACAGGGGTTGGGACAAAAGAACACCGTGCTTGCCATCTGGCTCACCCAGACATATCTGAATCCGTTGGCAACCCTCGGACCAGGAACTTATGTGCTTTGGCAGAACCTGGTCAACTCATGGCAGATATGGCGGCATGCGAAGAGGAAAGAAAACTCAGATTTTTCCTAAAATCCGATCCATGACATGATTAGTTCGAATGGCGGTGGTACCCGTACTCAAGGGAAGGATGCTCCCGCCGTTCAGATAATTCACAACACTTTGAATCAAATAATACTGGATATTTTCGGGATTCTCTTCCCGTAATTCCTGCGTTCCTTCGGATGATTCCAAAAGGATGGGTGAAAAATCGAACGTAGAAAAGGAAAGTTTTCCCTTTGTGCCGATTATGTCGATGCGGTCGGTACGGGTATCTTTCGGGGCGATAAAGCTCCAGCTACCACTGCCCAGCATACCCGACTGAAAACGAAAGGCAGCAGTGACCGTATCCTCCACATCATAAAGTCCCCCCACATTGGCAGCAAAGCCGTGCACATCGGAAATCTCTCCAAACAGATAATCAAGCAAATCGAATTGGTGGGAAGCAAGGTCGTAAAAGTAACCAGCTCCGGCAATCTCCTTTTTTACCCGCCAGGACAGGTTGCTCCGATCATTATCTGTCGCATAAGGCGGAATGGAAAAACGTATTTGAACGGTGGAGATTTTACCCAATAGATCATCATCTATCAATTGTTTCACCCTAAGAAAATAAGGTAGTGTCCTACGATAATAAGCCACAAAGCAGGGAATACTGGTCTCCGCAGAAACACGGTTCATTTGAAGACACTCCTCATAGGAGGCAGCCATCGGCTTTTCCACATAGACCGGTTTACCGGCCTTCATGGCGGCAATGGCATATTCCGCGTGAGAACCGGGAGGCGTTGCCACATACACAGCATTTACCTGTGGATCATTAATCAGATCCAGTGCGTTGTTGTACCACTTTCCGATTCCATGACGCTGCGCGTAGTCTTTCGCCTTGTCAATGTTGCGTCGCATCACCGCGACGACATCCGATCCCTCTACCTTGCTGAAGGCCGGTCCGCTTTTTTTCTCCGTTACGTCTCCGCAACCGATAAAACCCCAGTGTATCATAATTAATGTGTTGATGTGTTGATGTGTTGATGTGTTGATGTGTTGATGTAATCATTACTTACTTGCCACTGTCTTTAATAACATTCCACCACCGGAGCTGACTCCTGACTCCTGACAGCTAAAAGCTAAACCTCACTGTTTTGCTTTCCTGTAAGAAGCAACACCCAGTATTCCCAGCGCTGCAAATGCGACTGCAATGTACAAAAAAACAGTAACATCGCTATCGCTTTGTCCGTAAGAATGCATCCCGCTCAGAAAATAATTCACACCGAGAAAAGTCATTAAAACGGAAGAAAAGGCGAAGACCGACAACAGGTTGAACAACCATTCACCCTGCCACTTTTTTACCAGATGGAGATGGGTGACGACAGAATATACCACGATTGTAATCAGTGCCCAGGTTTCCTTGGGATCCCATCCCCAATAACGACCCCATGACTCATTCGCCCAAATGGCTCCCAGAAAAGTGCCGATGGTCATCAGAGCAAGTCCTACCAACAGCGATAAATTATTGATGATACTCAGCTCCCGCATACGGCAAGAGACATGCACACTTTTCTTTGAGAATGCCATGATAGTGAGGTTGGTGATACCCAGTAAAAAACTAATTCCGAAGAATCCATAAGCTGCTACAATCACAGCCACATGAAACATCAGCCAGGGTGATTTTAATACCGGCACCAGTGTATTGATCTGCGGATCCATCCAGTTGAGGCCGGAGACAAAAAGGATCACCCCACCGAAGAGAATTGCCAAAGCCAGCGTGAGGATGTTCTTGCGACCAAAGGTGAATCCTGCTACCACCGTAGCCCAGGCCACATAAACCATGGTCTCATAGGAATTACTCCAGGGTGCATAACCGGAAATATACCAACGCAGAGCCATGCCGGCGGTATGATAAATAAAGAGTGCCACGATAAAAACGACCGCTGTAAATATTGCATTGCGAAGCCATTCACGTCTCTGCCACATTTGCATGAACGCCAGAATTAAAAGGATCCCGCCGAAAATAAAATAACCCGTTCTGGTGCGGCTAAAGATATTCATCTGATTGTAGCGTACTTCGGCCTCAATCTTCCGGGGGTGAATGAGTGAAGCTTTGTCGTTCTGTATTTGATAGCGGGCAATCTCGTCCAGTCGTTCATCAGCTTTACTCCAATCTCCGTGCTGCAGTGCAGATTGTACTTCCGACAGATATCGGTTGAAAATGTCAGCAATGAATAGTGAGTCCTGAGGCTGAAAATCTGCGAGATCATCGTCTGGTGCGTACCAGGTATGAGACGGATCGTCCGGACTCGGAAAGATACCCGGCATGCTATGACTAATCAGTTGATAAACAATATTGATCTGTTCATCGAGTTTAATCAGATCCTTCTCTGCTGTTGTTCGTCCGACAGCAGGCCGGTGATAGATATGCTGCATTTGTGGAAGCAAACGATAGTTTCCCTCCTGGTCGAAGAAATGGTAATAAGGCGAATAATCTTTCGGCAGGTTATACTGCAGGCTTATTTGTTCATTGGGAATGGCTATAAAGGGTACCTGCGTCCACATCCGGGGCAGGGCGAGCAGACTCAGCAGAAACTGATCGGCATTGAGAGAGCCGAAACTCTGTTCTTTATATATTTTCCGCAAAATTTCTGAGGAGAAGGTGTTCATGGGCATGACACGTCCGCGGAATTGTACCGGCAATGTACCGAACCGGGCAGCATGATCCCGGGGAACAGTAATTTCCTGCAGTGCATGATCCAGGGATGTAACCGATAAGACCGAACTGCCCTGCGGCTCCAGCAGCTCACGGATCAAAGAATCACTCAGATTCTCCGGATTGTTTTCCTCCGTCTCTCCAAAGGCAACGAACGGTACAATCAGCAAAGCCGCGATGAGTGTCAGTTTGCCGGCCTCCTCCCTGATCTCCCTGAGTTGTCGACCCAGCTTCCTGAAACGGGAATTCGGCATAAAGAACATCAGCAGGAAACCGACCAATAGCAACGCATAACCGCCATAAGTTATGGTACGGCCCGCCACATCTTTGTTCACTGACAGAATGGTTCCCAGCTCATCCTCGTCGTAGGAAGCCTGAAAGAACCGATATCCTTTCAGATCCAGCACGTTGTTCATAAATATCTTCGTTTCACGCACTTCCCCTTCAATATGCAGCCGCAGATTACTCTCATAGGAAGAGGGGCTCTGAGAACCGGGATATCGATGTAATTTAAAATCAATGAGCTCCAGCACAAAAGGCATTGTTTCTGTTTTGATTCCCCTGGAGGTGTACATCACCAGTTGATCTGTCTGCTCTCCTTTACGGATATGGACCTGCCCTTCCTTACCAAACAAAAATGTGGTCAGTGCTCCACCCAGTATCACAATAAGGGCAAGATGAACGACAATCATTGCCCACTTCCTGCGCTTGATGTAGTTATACCGGATCAATACCAGGAGAAAATTAATCACCAGCAGAAACTGCAACAGGATAAATAGCGGTGAGTAATATATCAGCATTTTTGCAGCCTCGGTATTCATCTGCTTCTCCACCAATGTAGCCATCGCCAGTCCTGCTGCATAGATGAGCAACAACACAATACTGGTTTTATAGGAAGACAAGGTATCTATCAGTTTATCCATCAGTCGATTATTTTTTTGTTTACCTTTGTGTTTGACTAAAATGAGCGAAAGAAATTCATCCTTCGCTCATTTTATGATGTATGTTCTACAGGAAAATGCCTCAGGCTTCTTCCCATTGTTTACGAAGCAGTTTCAACGCAGCGGGCACAACGATGTTGCGTTCACCCTGACAGCCACATTCAAAGCTGACATACTTATTGTACCCCAGCATCTTAAGACCGTTGAATCCATCCACATAATTGTCAGCTTCACCATCTTCACCCGGCATGCTGCGACGCTTGCGACTGGCCACATGCACATGTTGCAGATGTTCTCCCGCTGAGATAAACGCCCCCTTGTCGGAATTTTCTTCCCAGGTCATGTGCCAGAAATCGCCCATGCATTTCACACCCGGATTATTGATGTCCCGACAGATGGAAGCAGCATCGCCCACCTGTCGAAGATAGAAAGCTTCCTTACGATTCAGCGGTTCCAGGATGACGGTGGTACCATGTTGCTGCGCAAGGGTACCCATCTCATTGAACTGCTCGCAAAGGAAATCACGTGTCTCCTGCGTGTGTGGCATCACCGGCTCTTGTCGGTTAAAAGCAGGAACAATGATCACGCCTGTTGAACCGAATTCACCGGCAGCAATGATCAGTTCTGCCATCGTATCACGACATTGTTTGCGGATGGCGGGATCGGCAGAAAGGATGAAACCGTCGAAGCCGGCACATACAGCGCTTACTTTGATGTTACGTCCTCTGAGGGCATCTTTGAATTCCTGTTTTCTCGCGAGTAAAGGTTTGCCGTGCGGTTCAAAGCCGACCACACCATGTGCTTCCATAAAATCGAACTTCTCTTTCAGGGTGGCACCGGGAGCGGTACCCTCCTGAAAAGAGATATTCAATTTTGTTTTACCGGCACCTTTGTTCTTTTTTGAACTGGCAGAAGCCACAGAATTATAACCTCCAATTGCGAGGACAGCTGAACCGGCAATGGTTGTCTGAATAAATTTTCTTCTGTCGATTGTCATGATCTGCTTATTTTTTTGCACTTCCAGGTACGGGCGCGGTAAATCCGGCCATATCCATCTTGCCGATATTCAGGTCGGCAGGCGTATAATCCAGTGGCGACGCCGTCACGGCATCCCATGTTGTTTCCTGTCCCGTATAGGCAGACTCACGTCCCATGATAGCAGCCAAATTAGATACTGCTGTTTCGGAAGCTTGTTCAATGGGTTTGTTACTACGGATACAGTTAATCAGATTCACATGTTCCAATGTGTAGGGGTCGGTCTGTTGAAAATTGGTTTTCTCTGCATCACCGTCATACTGCCAGATTACATTTCCGGCCAGGTCTTTGATAACATGTCCACCCTGGCTCGACCAAGATCCTTTGGTACCTTGGATAAACTCACTCACATTGTTGGCACAACCGTCTATCTGGCGACACATGCTATGCAGATGAATGCCATTTTCCATGGTGAAGTCGATACTGAAGTTATCATACTGATCACCTGTTACACGACGGTGGCGTGAGCCAAAGCCTACGGCGCTTACCGGTTTCAGACCGGAGAACCAGGTGAATACATCGATGTTGTGCACATGCTGCTCCACAATATGGTCTCCCGAGAGCCACTTCCAGTTCACCCAGTCGCGCACCATAAATTCAAAATCACTCCACTGTGGCTGTCTTTCACGATACCAGAGCATGCTCTGGTTCCAGTATACCGTTCCACCGGTGATCTCACCAATGGCACCGTTCATAATCTGTTTATAGGATTCCACATAACTGCGCTGGTGGTGGCGTTGTGTTCCGGTAACAACACTCAGGCTCTTTGCCTGGGCCTGTTTGGCAGCAGCCACGATGGTACGGTAACCTGCCGCATCCACACAGATGGGTTTTTCAAGGAAACAGTGGATATTCTTTTCTACGGCATACTTAAAATGTTCAGCACGGAAAAAGGGAGGTGTTGCATCAATCAGCACATCGATACCACTGTCAATTACCTGTTTGTAGGCATCCAATCCCACAAATCGTTTTTCGGTTGGAATATCGATATTCTTTTCCGACTTTAGTTTGTCGCCAAGACTGTCGACTCTGTCCTGGAACACGTCGCCCAGCGCCACAATGGTGACCCCATTGGCGGCATTCAAAAAGTTTATGGCAGCACCCGATCCGCGACCTCCGCAGCCTACGACACCCGCTTTGATCTCTTTGCCGTCGGCAGCCAAATCGGGAAGTTCCGGAATGTAATAGCTCCCGGGTTCTTTTAAAGGGGTGTTGGCACCTTTACTTTTTTCTGATCCGCTACAGGATGTCAACAGACCTGCAGAGCCTGTTCCAATGACTCCTACGGCCCCTGCTACGGCAGAGGTTTTCAGGAATGATCTTCTGGTTACGTTGTTCTCTTTTTTCATACGATTTTAATTTTTTTACATGATTGAGTATGGAACTCGCGAGGATTTTGTTCTCGTATAAAATGATGTTTACGCTCGTTTCACCTCAATTGATTGTTTTAGGATATTATTTATTTATTGGTTGTTTGATTTCAGCGACCAGTTTCTATTCTTGTATCTTGTAACTTGCGTCTTGTGCAATCATCGCGTTACCAAAGAAGCGTCCGGTTCACACACGACACGGAATCCGATTCCTTTTATATCGGAGTACCACCAGATGCTCTTGGGTTGCTGCGGGTCAGTCTTCATCCACGCATCGTGTTGCGTATAAGAGCGGGCGGCACTCCGCACGTCGGACGCATCGGAAGCATAACTGCCGCCACGGACCACCCACTCGTCGCCTTGTGTAACCACCGGATCGCGGGTAACCCCCGACCGCTTGCCGTATGCCTTGGGATCATATTTATCGGCCGTATACTCCATCACATTTCCCAGCATGTTCTTCAACCCGTAGGGATTGGCTAAAACAACAGAAGGTGGTTGTGTGCGGCTGTCGCTATTTACGTCGTAGACAACATAGGCACTGATGCTGTCGGTTTTGGGTTTGAAGATATTTCGCATGAATCCGTGTGCTGAAAAATCTTTTGGGCTTCCGGGGAAGAAATAAGCGCTTTGCTTGCCTCCCCGTGCAGCATATTCCCACTCAGCCTCGGTGGGTAGACGATATTTTTTTCCTGTTTTTGCCGATAACCATTGACAGAATGTCTCCGCAGCGTAGTGTGTCATTGTGATGGCAGGACGGTCGCCCTGTCCCCATCCCTGATCGGGATAACCGAAAGGAGGTGTGGGCCCCGAAATAGCATCAACGCCCATGGCGGTCAGGTTATTTTCATACACCATCTCAGGCGGTGTGCGTCCTTCGCTCATTGTTTCGGCATAAAATGCCCAATACTCATCCCATGTTGTCTCCACTTCTGCCATAAAGAAGGGACTGACGGTGACCTCATGCTGTGGTGACTCGTCCGGATTACGGAAAGGTTCTTTCTCCGGACTGCCCATCTTGAAGGTTCCGCCCGGAATCGCTCTCATCTGAAATGATACCGCTGTGCCAGGAATCTGTTCACGATAGTCGGCGAAGGCAGTTACATGGGTAGGTTCTTTAAAATAAAGGCTCGTATCCACCGCGTAAGATCCTCCCATTCCCGGAATTCCCACCATCTGACCGTGGGCGTAATTGGGATTGTAGTGTCCCACATCAAGGTGGCAGCTGATACACTGCAAATCTAGTTTTTCGGCATTTTCCTCGTAATAGAGGTGGGCAGTAATGCCATCGTCAGTGATTCCCTCTGGAAAAAGGTTCTGGTGACACTTTACACAGGATTTGTTGGGAATATATTTTACCGCATTTTCCAGTTCCGATTTTTTATCCCAGTTAAAATCGGCACTATCTTTGGTGAGGTATCCCCAAACATCACGTGCGCCCAAGGCCAGCTTGGCCGAATAATGTTCCCAGGTGTTGTCTTTGGGAGGAAGGTGACAGTCTACGCAGTTTACCATGACACCACTTCCGTTGTTCACATGGGTCGATAGTTTCCAGCTCTCTTCGGCGTGTGAATGAACATGGCACATCATACACGATTCGTTGGTGGAGAAATAGACTGAAGTCTGATACAAAGCAGCTACAAGCACAATTCCTATGATAATTCCTGTCAACAGGATAAGGCCTCTCCGTCTGTGTGACTTTTCTTTAGGCTTCCTGTTCCTTTTTAAAAATCTCGACATTGTTGTTTTCGATAAGAAATATTAAATTATAGTTTTCATCTATACCACATGGTGTTTAGCCTATAAAAGTACGAAATTTTGTGATAAACGAAAAGATTAATGTATTAAATGCACTTGTTGATAAAAAATTCCGTTCAGAATCATCGGTTTCGCATCGGATGCTTACACGATAAGTTATGCCGGGAAGTATTTCACTCCCCGGCATACCCATATATCATTGATCATTGATCATTGATCATTCACCGTAACCCGGGTTTTGAATGAGATTCAGATTCCGTTGTATCTCATCCCGGTGGATGGGCAGATAATAGCACTTATCCACCCATTTCCTGTTTTCCTGCAACAGGGGTACCACTCGATACTGATAGGTCCATTTCGATTCATCGTAAGTGGCCTTTTCCTGTTTGGGAACACCTGCCTTCAACATACCGGTAATCTTTATTCCATTCAGGCTGTTGAGCCCGGGAGCCTGGGGAGCAATCATCCAGCGTCTCACATCCCAGTATCTGTGTTCTTCAAAGAAAAACTCAATGCGCCGTTCATTCTGGTATATTCTCCTCAGTTCAGCCTTATCTACCGTTGTCACTGCCGGCAGGTTTACATGAGCGCGGATCTCGTTCAGATATTGCTTCGCTTCATCCAGCTCACCCAACTCGATACATGCTTCGATGTAGTCGTAATAGACTTCTGAAAGACGGATGAACGGGAACACTGCGTTGATGTAGTTCCGGTGATCGCCCTTCGCCGGATTAATAAATTTTTTCAGATAATAACCGGTATAGGTAGCATTCCAGTTCTCACCACCACCCTCACGGGTATCCATACCCGCATATAAATCGTTGCTGGCGGGATCGAGCTGGTAATAACCGGTCTGGATCCTGCCGGTGGGTTCTTCGGCTGCATAGTCTGAAGGTCGTTGAATCCACTGCATCCCATCATACATGATGGTGGCATAGAATCGTGCTTCTCTGTTCTTATACGGTGCAGCAGCATGGGCGGGATTACTCCAGTTGAATTTGCTTCCGTCGGCCATTGCAAAAGCATCTACCGCATCCTGTACCGGTGTATTGCCTCCCCAGGCATGGTAGCCGCTCGGGCCGTTGAACAGCGGCATTCTGCCGCCGCTCTCCTGTTTGGTATCGATGAAATAGCGGGAGAAGATATGGTCAGGACCATCCTTGGTGAAGAAAGACCATATCTGCTCTGCTTTCGCTTCATTGGTGAGTCCTGAGCCACCAAAGGTAGGAATGGCATGTCCCAGGGGGTTATTCATCAGATCCTTTGCAGCAATTTTCACTGCGTTCCATCGTTCCGTTCTGGAACCTTTGGTGTAAAACAACAGCTCTTTATTGGCATACACAGCGAAAATAGGTGTCTTGGCAGTGGCTGTAGCCTCATCGTGCAGGTCGCTGGCAGCATCGGTGAGAACCCTTACTTTGAGGGCTTTCACGGCAGCCAGTGTGGCCCGGCCCTTGTCGGTATTCGCGAAGGTTCTGTCCTTCAGCAGGATGGCGGCCTCATCCAGGTCCGAAAGGATCTGAGCGATGCAATCGTCATACGAAGCGCGGGGAATTAACAAATCTTCCTGTGCATCGTCCAGTTGTGTTACCCTCAACTGAAGGGGTACACCGCCATGTGCTCTGGTCAGTCGATGGTAGAAGTAAGCACGCAGGAAATAAGCTTCACCTTTCAATTGCATCTTGTTGTTCTCATCGAAAGTGGCTGCATCCACATTTTCAATAAAATCGTTACAGGAACGGATATTCCGATAAAGTCTGGCCCATTGGTGACCGCTCTGTGTCTTGGCAAACCAGCCGAGATTCACATCCGTCACTGCACCAGAGTTGGTTTCCCTGAATTCGCGTCCGTGGGTGAACAGCGACTCGTCGGCGGCTGAAGCTTGCAGTTCTTCGGTAAAACCTGCATCCTGAAAGGTGAAGTAGATATCATACATATACGCTTTGGCCAAGCTGGCTTCTTTCCAGATATCATCTGCCGTGATTTCCGTCTGCGGTTTGGTATCCATGAAATCGGCATTACAGGCGGCCAAAAGCGTAGAAATCGAAAGCAAAACAATAAAATGTAAACTATATTTTTTCATACGAAAATTAAATTAAATCGTTGAATTTTAGAAAGTCAATGAAAATCCCAGATTGATCACCTTCGATAAAGGGTAATAAACGGCGTTGGTGCTGGTACTCTCCGGATCCAGATCATGTGCATTGGTAAATGTGAGCAAGTTCACACCGTTCAGATAGACACGCCCTCTGGAGAAAAATTTCGTGTTCTCCATGATTTGTTTAGGCACATTGTAACCTACCTCCAGGTTCTTCAACCTTATATAATTGGTACTCATCATCCAGTAGGTGTTGCTTGCGCCCGTACCGCTGTCCCAGTAATACTTGGCGCGTGCGTGTACACGGGGATGTACGCTGCTCGGATTGTCTACCGACCAGTGATTATCATACACATATTTCGAATAGTTGCCAATTTCACCGGAGTCGAAATATAGTTTTGTCCATGAATCTGCTGCACCCTGAAAGAGAACAGTCAAGTCGAAATTTTTGTACTGAAAAAAGGAGTTAAGACCGAAAGTCCATTTGGGCTCATTTGTCTTGTTGAACCTTTTCCTGTCATCAGGTGTAATCTTGTTGTCTCCATTAATATCCTTGAATTTCATATCGCCGGGTTGCAGACCTTCATCGCTGGTAATACCGTCATAATTGGGTCTGTTAGCCGTATCATTGATTTCTGCCCAGTCTTTGAAGACACCGTCATATTCATAATAGAGGCTTGTATTCATGGGATAACCGGTTGATTTCTGCCAGTCGGGTGCACCAGGTGATTCATCCCAGAAGACAATCGTATTTTTAGCATAACCGCCGGAGAAACTGACATCATAGCGGAAGTCCCTGCCAACGGTATCGTTCCATTCCAGTTTCCAGTCGAATCCGGTATTATCCACCTTGCCTATGTTCTCAGCCGGTAGGGTAAGGCCGGCAGTCTGGGGGATAGAAGCATTTCTTCTCCACAGGATGTTGGACCGTTTGTTGTAGAAGTAATCCAATTCGAAATATAACCGGTTGTTCAAAGTACGTCCTTCCAGACCCACATTGAAGTTATTGGCTCTTTCCCAAGTGATGTTTGGATTGGGGAAACGACTGATTCTTAAACCTTTCTCATCCTGATTATTGACCACATAACCCCACTCGTAGTAGTAAGTGGGGAGAAACTGATACTCACGCAGCTGGCCGTCGAACCAGACCTGGTCGTTACCCATCTGTCCCCAGGAAGCACGGATTTTGAAATAATCCATGAAAGAGAGGTTCTCCTTCCAGAACCCCTCTTCAGAGATCCTGTATCCGAAGAGCACACCGGGGAAAAACCCAAATCTGTTTTCTTTGGGGAACATGTAGGAACCGTCATATCTCCATACAAACTCCGCCAGGTATTTCTCCTGGAAGTTGTAGGAAAAGCGGCCGAAGTAATTCATACGGGCACGGGTCCAGTTATCGTTCCAACCCCCGCTTGTCGCATTCTTCTCCTTATCGCCTCCGGCGTTGAAATGATGTAGTGCGTTGGAGAGGAAATATCTTCTGTAACCGGCAAAGAACTCCTTGTCGGAGGTATCTTTTTCCATACCGGCAAGGGCTACCAGTGCATGATCGCCGAACTGTCGCTCATAATTGAGCAATGCTCCCAGCACCATGTTGGTCTGGTCGAACGAATTCATACTCAAACTGGGATCGGAATGGCTGGGATAACTCAATGCCTTGGTGAGCAGCGGCGTTACACCATCCTCTTCATAGGTTTTATAGTCCCAGGTGTAGAGATACCAGGGTTCAAACCATGTCTTGGTCTGACCGAACGACTTGTCGTACGCAATATTGGCAACCAGCTTCAGTCCTTCAATCCAGGGCTGTGTGATCTCCACGTTTCCCGTTGTCTGGATGTAATATCGTTTGTCGTGCGTATAGCCGGTCTGGTCGGTCACAGCCACAACAGGATTCCGTCCGTACTCCTGCGCCGGTCCGGGCAGACCGTTGGGCCAGTAAGCAGGATCGGTAGGCCGGCCCCGTGCAGTGAACCATAACAGATCACCGGCACCCTGACTGGGAAAGTTACGGTTCTCCTGTCTACCCATCAATCCGACGTTGGCTTTGATCCATTCGTTCAATTGTGCATCCAGGTTTATCCTCAGGTTATATTGCTTGTAGTTGTTGGCCGAATTATGGTAAAGACCATCCTGGTACTTGTAGCCGAAATTGGAGAAATACTGCAGATTCTGGGTACCGCCACCCAGTTCAACATTGTGGACACTCTGTGGCGACCATGGTTTGAAGGTCTCTTTGTACCAGTCGGTGTCCGGATAACGCCAGGGATCAGAACCTTCTCTGTACTTCTGTATCTCTTCCTCCGTTTTCCATGGTTCGGAAACAACATCAGGCAGACCAGTATTGGGGTTCATCAGCCCGTCGTTCACGATCAGCTCATTTCTTAACTCGGCATATTCGGCGGCATTGCTCATCTTTGGCAATATGGTGGGTTGAGCCCATCCCTGATTGAAGGAATAGGTCAACTCCGGTTTCTGATCAGTGGTCCCTTTTTTCGTAGTGATCAGGATCACACCGTTGGCAGCTCTGGCACCGTAGATGGCGGCAGATGCATCCTTCAGCACCGAGATGGTCTCGATCTCATTGGGGTCGATACGGTCCAGGCCACCGGCTCTGGCAGCCACACCATCGATAACGACCAGCGGATCATTATTCCCAAGTGTATTGGATCCTCGGATGCGAATCGTTGATCCGTCGTAACCCGGTTCTCCCGAGCGCTGCAGGGTAATCACACCCGGCATACGTCCTGCAATGGCATTGGAGAGGTTGGCTACGGGTGACTTGATGAGTTCATCGCCCTTTACCGAGGAGACTGATCCGGTGACTGTTTCCTTCTTCTGGATACCGTAACCTACGACCACTACTTCATCCATCATCCTTAAATCTTCTCTCAGTGTCTGGTTGATGGTTGTCTGGGTACCTACGGTCACTTCTGCGGAGAGATATCCGATATAGGAAAAAACCAGCACCGAACTGGCACCCGGAACTTCTAAAGCATAGGCACCCTCCGCATCGGTAACGGTACCGATGGTCGTGCCTTTCACGATTACATTCACGCCAATCAATGGCTCTCCCGTTTCATCACTGACCGTTCCCCTTACATTTACCTGTGCGGATAATGTAAAGGAACAGAGAACAAGAAACAGGAGCACTAAAATCTTCAAGGAGTTTTCTGCAAACTTACTTTGTAAGTTGAAATGTGTTGATTTTTTTTTCATGTTTTCTGTAATAAAATAATGGGGTTTGAATTACTTTCACCAGATATGCAACTGTTTGCATAACAATGCACTTTCTTTTCATCTAATCATAAACATTCAGTTTTAAAGGTTCATTATTTTCTTGTTTCCTTTTCAGATTTTCACGGAATAACAAGACAAATCCCACTGTGAAAATAATGGTCATTATCAAAGGCACCATCCATATGGCTGTCCAGTTGTAGACATGCTGAACGGTATAGCGGTCGACGACATTACCGGCGACCAGCGTACCTGTATATTTGCCCACACCATACGTTGCAAAAGTGATAAGCCCCTGTGCTGCGTTTCTCAATGACGCCGGTGCTTTTTCATCCACGTACAGTTGGCCGGCTACAAAGAAAAAGGTGAAGCAGAACCCATGCAACGGGAGTACGGTATAAAGGAAGGCTGTCTCTTGCGAATATGCCCCCATGCTAAAGAACCCGTACATGATTATCCAGGCAACCATAGCGGCAACGAGACTCCCTTTATACCGTAATTTTACAAAGATAAAAGGAAATAAAAAGAGGCATATCACCTCCGTAATCTGCCCCAGGCTCATGGCTGCAGCGGCATTTTCAATTCCTTCGTCGGTGATGAAGAGATTGGTGAATGAATCATAGAAAGCCAGTGGTATACAGATAAGTGCAGAGAAGACGAGCAACACCAGGAACGATTTGTCACGGGTCAGCCTGAATGCATCAAAGCCCAGGATCTGGCCGATCGTCGTCTTTCCGGTTGTTTTTACGGGGGCCTTGTACGGAAGAACCAGTGCAAATATTCCTGCCAGCAAAGAGATACCTGCACCGATCAGAAAAGGAGATGAAGTAGCTTCCAGACCCATGGCGCTGATGATCAGCCCGGCAGTGATCCATCCAAAGGACCCGAAGAGACGGATCCGGGAGAATTCCCCGGCGGGATTGTCCAGATTGGAAAATGAAATGGAGGTGGTCAGCGACATGGTGGGCATAAAGCATATGCTATAAAGCAGCAAAACGGGGAAAAAAAGAGAAAACGAATCGATTCGGGTGATCCAGACAAGCAACAGTGAACCAACGATATTCAAAAAAGCCAGGACCCTGTTAGCAGAAAAAAACCGGTCCGCAATCATCCCCACAATAACGGGTGAAATGATAGAGGCTATGGCAGCCGTGCTGTACGCCAGACCTATCTGTATACCGCTAAATCCGAGTGTTTTTCCCAAGTAGGTCCCCATGGTCACATACCATGAGCCTTGAATAAAGAATTGAAAGAACATCATGAAGGACAATTGCATCTTCTTGTTTTGCATACGATAAAACAGTTATAATGGTTAAAATTACTTGTTTTAATCTCGCAGGAAATTTTAGTAGACGTGAACAAGTGATCATGGGATCATCAATGGTTCTATTTCCGGCAGTGTCTGAAAAAGAACGTATTTCAGGCGGTTATCCGCACTGAAGGCTGTCTGGTCAATAGACATCTTTCGAATAAGTGTACAGTAAAACTGTCAAAAAAACACTTATAGGGGAAACAAAGAAAGATTATTTTTTTTAAATAGAATTAATTATAGATATTTTTTATAAATAATATGCTGTAATTTGATTGATTCATTGAAGACTATTGCTGCTTTATTTTATTATTTGAAAGCTTAAACCGGAATATGGATCTTTCCTTTTTGCCCTTTTTTATCTCGTAATAACCTCTTTTATTTTTCTGCAGACTTTTTTCAGACAGGATTTTTTTATCTTCTGGAAGATGTAGTTCAAATTGTGCATCTCCACTAAATTCAATCACCATTTCATCGGTTAACGGGTTATAATCAACCTGTCTGATTTTTCCGGATACTGCATTTATTTCCAACGATTCAGGAGCGATAAAGACGCTGTTTTTCCCCGCCGTAGTAATCTCAGTTTTTATCCAGTCGCCCTCCTGTGTGAGGTTACCGCTAAAAGCAACCCACCCGAACTCGGGGTGATGATAGATATAGCTTGAAGAGTTTACCGCGTATCCATAAAAACCGCTTCCATAGTCACCAGCATAGCCGTCTATATCCAGTGTGGAGGGATATGAATGAAAGGCAGCCGGACCAAAACCGTCCCGGGTAGTGTTGGCCAAAGGCCCCATGGAACCAGCGTGGCCCACACGCAGGAGATAGAAATCATCGGGGTTATCGCGGTAAGCTGCCAGCACGGGAATCGCATTCAACCCGGAACCGTAATGATGCAGTTGTCTTTCTATTCTGGCCAGCTTTCCTCCGTATACAAAATCCCAGTATCTGCGGGCACTGCCGTTATATCCCCAGTGTGGCACCGTTGGCATATAAGCAAGCACCGCATTGAGGGTTACATCTGCTTTATCGGCATAACCAAAGTAGGAGGTCCACATATACACTTCTTCCTGCCCGGTAGAATCCCAGGGCATTTCACTGCCAAAAGGATATTCCAGTGAATTCCAGTGATCGGCTCGTTTTTTCATCTCTACTTCAAGATTGGATGCCATTTCATTAAAACCTTTGTGCAGAAACTGACCGTTTATGGAGCCAATGATGGGGAACGAAAGATTTCCTCGTGCAGCTATCGCCACCTCGTGAACTTTGGCAGTAACCGTCGCTTCAGTCATCCCTTCGCAGGCAAAATGCATGGCGGCCAGATGCATATCGGCAGTCACGGAAACCGCTTTGTCTATCTCGTCAATCTCTTCATCCGATTTAATATTTCGCTGATTGGCCGCTGCCATAATGAGGGAAGCGCTGCTCCTGCGTGCCACTTCGCTGGGATGATAGCCCAGGTATTCAGAGAGTTGCAACACATGCTCACCCCTGTAGGGAGGCAGATACCTGACATGACTTGGGTCTGTATTGTGGATCATCTTCCTGAAGTCAGACAGGCTCCCTGCAGAACCAATTCCGGCCAATTGCGCCAACTCTCTGATAGCGGGCTGAGAGCCGGTCCACACGATAGAGTCGATGGTGGGATCATCCCCAAAGATACATTCTTTATCTGCATCCAGATCGATCCAGCCAATCAGGCCGGGTTTGCTGAGACCGAAATAATAAAGGAAGGTACTGTCCTGCCGGTAAAAGTAGGTATTATCGACATAGTTGATACTGCTCTCGCCATTCCCGACGAACAATCTGTCTGAAATGACTCTTTCAGTTGTTTTCTTCTTTTGGTATAGATCTCTTGACTGAACATGTTCATCAAAAACATTTCATTTTCCTTTTCTGATCAGTTCACGTGCTGCTTCAATGATGGTATCCCTGTTTTTTGCCCTGTCACTATCCTGCATACCCACATGGATGTGAGGCTCCACGCCAAACTCAATGTGTTCCTTTTCTGCATTAAACATGGGTGACGCAGAAAAGCGGATGGACCAGCCGTTGGGCAGCTCGGAGGTAAAGGGTAATCCACTTCCGCCACCGGTTTTGTCACCCATCACCGTCACGTTGGGTGCATATTTCATGATGCTCACGAACTCGTTGGTGGCACTGTAACATCCTCGGTTGGTGATCACTACAACAGGCTTCTGGTAACGAACACGATCGGAGCTTTCCACATATTTCGGATAAAGCGGCGAAAAGTCGTTGTGCCCCTGTCCTACTTTGTGAGAGATATAACCAATAAGCTTCCGCTCATTGAAGAAGCGGCTGGTTATTCTTTCCACATTGGTAAGGCTTCCACCTCCGTTGTTCCGTACATCAATGATAATCCCGTGACAGATGGCCATCCTGTTCAGCACCTGATCGAGGCTGCTTTCCGACAGGTCATCTGAGAAACTACCGTAATAGATGTAGCCCACATTATCTTCCTGAATCTTATACCGTAAACCGGATGCTATGCCAAAGTCGGTTCCCAGATAATGCTTCTGTACGGTTGGGTCGAAGTTGACCGGGAAATCATCCTGCCATTGCCAGTAACGGGTGATATCGTGCGATGCGGCCAGGTTCACATGTCCATCTTTCAGCTCGGTGAGCATCTCCCCCATAAGCTTAAAAAGTGCGTCGTTGCTCATATCTTCGGTGATGCGCGCACTATAATTCACGTAGACCGAATCCCAGTCGATATGCTTATATTCGAAGAAACAATAATTCCGGTCGAGAATGGTCCACAATGCATCAAAATTGCCTCGCGGATGATTACCGAATTGCATGTCAGTCATCTCACAGCCCTGCATCAAAAGCAATGACAGCAGGAGCAGACCGGAATGTTTCTTCCACATCATGGGATCAAAAATTTCATTTCCCGTATAAATACCGGAAACATGGGTAAAACAGGAGGAATCAGCAAAACGTTAGTCACACGGAATCTTGTCGACTCTTCTTTGGTGGCGCCCTCCTTCAAAGGGTGTATTCAGGAAGGTCACGAGGATCTCATATATTTCTTCGTCGTTCAGAAAACGACCTGGAAGCGAGAGAATATTGGCATCGTTGTGTGCTCGTGCGTAATAGGCAATTTCCGGATTCCAGCACAATGCCGCCCGGATCCCCTGATGCTTGTTCACCGTCATATTGATACCGTTTCCGGAGGCGCATATGGCAATTCCAGGATAACATTCGCCTCTTTCAACAGCCGTTGCCAGTGGATGTGCATAGTCGGGATAATCAGTGCTGTCTAAAGAATAGGTTCCAAAATCCTTATAAGGAATACCTTGCTCTTCAAGTTTTTTAATGATCTGCTGTTTCCTGTCGAAACCGGCATGATCGGATCCTATCCCGATGGGTTTTTCTGAATGATCGAATAGTGACATATCAATCGTTTTTTGTTGTTACAAGATTTTTTTCACCTGCTCATATACATTGTTACCTGTATATCCCAGTTTCTCATCAAGTACCTGGTAGGGTGCGGAGAATCCGAATGAGTTCATTCCCCAGACTGATCCGTCGGCGCCTACCAACCCTTCCAGTGTGACAGAGAGACCGGCAGTCATACCAAATTTCTTTTTCCCTTTCGGCAATACTGATTCCTGGTATTCTGCCGATTGAGCACGGAACAATCCTTCGGAAGGAACGGAGACAATACGTACTTTCACCCCGTCGGCCCGCAGCAAATCGGCGCCCTCCACAAGGGTGGCCACTTCCGATCCCGAAGCCAGCAAGATCACATCGTAATTTTCTTCATCCTGTACGATGTAAGCACCCTTGTCGGCCTGAAGGGCTTCATCAAAGCGAGATTCCCGGGCAGGCAGATCTTTGATGTTCTGACGGGAGAGAATCAACCCGGTGGGGGTTTTCGTATTTTCAAGTGCCATCTTCCATGCGACAGTCGTTTCATTTGCATCGGCCGGACGAAGTACGAGCATGGCGTTGTGTCCGTGGTGGTTTTGTAGTTTCTCCAGCAGACGGATCTGCGCTTCCTGTTCCACAGGCTGATGAGTAGGTCCATCTTCTCCGACGCGGAATGCATCGTGTGTCCATATAAAGATGACCGGTGTTTCCATTAGTGCTGCCACGCGAATGGAGGGCTTCATATAGTCCGAGAATGCAAAGAAGGTTCCACATGCGGGAATTACACCACCATGCAGACTCATTCCAATGCAGAGACATGACATGGTAAATTCAGAAACGCCAATCTGAAGGAAGGCTCCTGAGAAATCGTTTTTCGTAAATGCTTTTGTATATTTCAAAAATCCGTCTGTCTTGTCGGAATTGGAAAGGTCGGCAGAAGCAACCACCATATTTTCCACCTGCTGTGCCAGTACCCCCAATACAGTGGCGGAAGCAGCGCGGGTGGCGACTCCCGGTTTTTGCTGAATGGCATTCCAATCTATTTCAGGAAGTTCATGAGAGAACCATTTCTTTTTCTTTTCTGCCAGTTCGGGATTTGCACTTTCCCATGCACTCTCCTTTGCTTTTTTTGCAGATACAATTTCTTTCAGCTCCAGCATTCGTTTTTCATAGAGTTGCTTCGCTTCAGGAAAGATTACAAAAGGATTTTCCGGATCACCACCCAGATTTTTGATCGTTTGATCAAAGTCGGCACCCGCAGCGCTTAGCGGCTGTCCATGGGTAGAGACCTGGCATTCGAATGAAGTACAGTCCGCAGCCAGCGCACCACGTCCCATAATGGTATTACCAATGATCAGGGTGGGTCTTTCTTTTTCGGCTTTGGCATCTGTGAGTGCCTTGCGGATTTCTTCCACATTGTTGCCATCAATGGTAATCACGTTCCATCTCCAGGCTTCGTATTTCTTCGCCACGTCTTCACTGGTCACTTCGGAGGTGGTTGTCGACAGCTGTATCGCATTGGAATCGTAGAACATGATCAGATTACTCAACCCGAGGTGCCCTGCAATTCGTCCTACGCCCTGTGATATCTCTTCCTGAATGCCGCCGTCGGAAATAAAAGTGTAGATGGTATGATCTACCACCTCGCCGAATCGGGCCTGCAGGAATCGGGCAGCAATGGCTGCACCGGCAGCAAAGGCATGCCCCTGTCCCAGTGGGCCGGATGTGTTTTCGATACCCCGGCTCAAGTCTATTTCAGGATGTCCCGGTGTCGGGCTGCCCCATTGCCGGAACTCCTTCAGTTCATCCAACGAAAATTTACCGCTTAAACAAAGGACAGAGTAAAGCATGGGCGACATGTGACCTGGATCGAGGAAGAAACGGTCTCTCGACACCCACGTGGGATCTTCGGGATCATACTCCAAAAATTCTGAAAAAAGGACGTTAATAAAATCTGCTCCCCCCATTGCACCTCCGGGATGTCCCGATTTTGCCTTTTCCACCATCGAAGCCGAAAGTATCCTGATATTATCGGCAGCTTTGTTCATAATTGCTTTTTCGTTCATAAGTTCTTGGAAATATACCTGTTATATTGTTATAAATTAAATTCAACCATCAGTTAACGCTTCAAAACTAATCACCGCAAAGATAACCATTTTTTGAAATTATCTACCTTACAAGAATGATATGTTTGCTCTATTTTATGACATTCCTCATTCATTTTCTTTGTTCAGCGCATTTTTTATACAAAATGTTACGATAAAATTGTTACTTTTACACTCAGTAAACGGGAAGAGAAAAAAGAAGCAAGACAGTAAAACCAGAGGCAGTCACTGAAAACCGAACCGCTGCTGGGAAAAACATGTATTCTAAAAAGCTGATAGCTGAACGCTGACTGCTGATAGCCAAAAAATCATGAGTTTAAGCAACAACAAAATAAAATATATCCGGTCTCTCAAAGAAAAAAAGTTCCGCGATGAGCATCGTACCTTCATTGCAGAAGGAACGAAGCTCGTCTTCGATTTGCTGGAGACATGCCGCTGTCAGCTGATTGCAGCACTACCGGAAGTGCTTTCGGCGCATCCTGGCATAAGCGCTGAAGAAATTGTAGAGGCGAGCGAAAGTGAACTCAAAAAGGCAACTTTGCTGGCGACAGCACCGCAGGTCATCGCTGTCTTTTACCAGCCCGAAAACATTGTGGAAGAAATTCAACCGGAGAGAAAGTTATTTCTTGTCCTCGACGGAATCCAGGATCCGGGAAATGTGGGTACCATCGTCCGCATTGCCGACTGGTTTGGCATTGATCATATTGTCTGTTCACCCGACACCGCTGATCTGTTTAATCCCAAAACGGTACAGGCGACCATGGGCGCCATTGCCCGTGTAGGGGTCAGTTACACAGATATCGGAATTTTCTTACGAAAGCATAATCACCTGCCTGTTTACGGCACCTTTCTGGATGGAGAAAATATCTACTCCGATACGCTTTCGGAACAAGGCATCATCGTGATGGGCAGCGAAGGTAAAGGCATCAGGCCTGACATAGCGGCTGCCATCAACCGAAGACTCTTCATTCCCAACTTTCCTTTAAACCGCACCACCTCTGAATCGTTGAATGTGGCAGCAGCCACCGCCATTGTCTGTGCTGAATTCCGCAGAAGAACTTTTTAAAAAGCGCAAAAAAAATCACGTATTGAGAGAATACGTGATCACCTAAAACAAATCTAAAGAAAATGAGAATCTCACTTACAGTGAGATGTGGGTGGAAAACGGGGCTCGAACCCGCGACCTTCGGAACCACAATCCGACGCTCTAACCAACTGAGCTACAACCACCGTATTGTAATCGGGTGCAAAGATAGGATTTTTTTATCACTTCCCATCCAAATAAGCCTGTTTTTTTAAAAAAAATGTTTTGCAGGCTTCCATATGCGCAAAAAATAGTACATTTGAAGCAATAGAACAAAAAAAATCATGGGGACTAAAAAAATAAAACTTTCTATCCTGGGAATCTCCTTCAGTCAGGTACAGGCGGGAGCCTATGCACTCATCTTTGCCGAAGAGAGCGGTGTGCGCCGTCTTCCCATTGTTATCGGGACTCCCGAAGCCCAGTCCATCGCCATCGTCATGGAGGGTATTACACCACCAAGACCGCTTTCACATGATCTCATCTGTTCAATCTGGGAACAACTTGGCATAGAGCTGGTTGAAGCCCTGATTTACAAATTTGAAGATGGTGCTTTCTTCGCTGAACTTTTGTTGCGCCAGAACGACAAAGAGTATCGCATCGACTCACGCACTTCCGACGCCGTAGCCCTGGCAATACGCACCCATTCACCCATCTACACAACGGAAGAGATCATGAAGAACATGGCCATCGTCTTCGATGAACAATCTCCGACAGGTACTCCCGAACCGCTTATTCCGGATGAAGGCATACAGTCGGAAGAAGAATTGTCAGATCTTCATCTCGACACGCTGAGGAATCGTCTGAAGGATGCCGTACATGAGGAAAATTATGAGCTGGCTACTCGTTTGCGCGACGAAATCAACCGGCGAGAAAATAAATCCTGAAAGAAAACAAGATGTCAGATACGCTCTTTTATTGCCCTGATATTGCCATCTCTCCGCAACTGCCACTACAGGAATCACAACATTGTGTTAAAGTCCTCAGAATGCGGGAAGGCGACGCACTGACCGTGACCGACGGGCAGGGTTATTTCTATGAATGCGTACTCACGGAAGCGCACCCGAAACATTGCATCATTCGCATTGAACATCGGACAGAAATGGCCAAAAACCGGGACTTCCTGCTTCAGATAGGCTTTGCACCCACCAAACAGATGGAGCGAAACGAATGGTTTGTGGAAAAAGCTGTCGAAATAGGCATTGATCGGTTTACTCCCCTATTGAGTAGTTACTCCGAACGGAAAGAGCTGAAAAAAGAACGCCTGGAAAAGATTGCCGTGTCGGCCATGAAACAATCGCAACAGGCTTTTCTCCCTGCTATTGATGAGTTGACTCGCTTTGCCGATATTGTAACCCATCCTTCTGAAGGGAGAAAATTTATCGCCCACTGTCACGATCTGCCGAAAAAGCCGTTGGCTCAAACATATCGGAAAGGAGAAAATGCAACGATCCTGATTGGTCCCGAGGGTGATTTCAGCCAGGAGGAGATCAGCAATGCTCTGGCGAACGGTTTTGAACCTGTCAGCCTCGGAGAAACAAGACTTCGCACCGAGACCGCCTGTCTTGTCGCCACACACACAATTCATGTCATCAACAACCAACAATCATAAATTCCGCACAATGAAAAAAATATTTTTCTCCATCTCACTTCTGCTGATGCTCCTTTGCCTCGGCTGCAGCAGCAATGTCCAAAAGGAGCTGCCACGCATCGCCATTGCCGGCATCGCCATCGAGTCGAGCACCTTCTCGCCAGCAGTATCGAACGAGGAGGCTTTCCGGTCGCGTACAGGTGACGAAGTTTTCACCTATTATCCCTTCTTTGAAGCCGATTCAGGTATTATCGACCGTGCCGTTTGGCTCCCCACCCTACGCGGACACGCCATGCCTGGCGGGATTGTCACGCGGGAAGCCTACGAGTCGCTGGTGACAAAAACACTCGATATGCTAAAGGAAACGTTGCCGCTCGACGGACTTTTCTTTGACATTCATGGGGCAATGAGCGTACAGGGTCTCGACGATCCGGAAGGTGACTTTCTGCTTCGTATCCGTGAGGTAATTGGCAACGACGTGCTGGTCTCCACCTCCATGGATCTCCATGGCAGCGTATCACCGCGGCTCGCACAAAACAGCGATCTGATTACCTGCTATAGACTGGCACCCCACGAAGATGCCATCGAATCGAAAAAAAGGGCAGTGACCAACCTGCTGAACCGACTGGAAAGTGGCAAGGGAAAACCTGCTTATAAGGCATGGATTCCCGTCCCCATTCTGCTTCCGGGGGAAAAGACGAGCACCCGCATTGAACCGGGGAAAAGTCTGTATGCCGACATTCCGGGAGTCCTGGATGGAGACAACGTAATTGATGCAGCCATCTGGATGTCCTACCCCTGGGCCGACGAACCACGTAACCACGGGGTGGTGATGGCCTATGGCGATAATAAGGAAGCAGTAGCCAAAGCGGCAGGGAAGCTGGCACGCCATTTCTGGGATGTACGGAAAGAATTTGAATTCGTGGCTCCCACCACCTACCTCGGTGACGCGTTGGAAAAGGCGTTGGTCAGCGACAAGAAGCCATTTATCATCAGCGATATGGGTGACAATCCCACCGCCGGTGGTGCGGGTGATGTGACCTGGACACTGCAGGAATTATTCAAACATCCGGCCTTGCAAAAGAGTGGCAAGACACTAATCTATGCTTCCCTTCCCGGTGCAGAGTTTGTAATGAAAGCGATTGAAGCCGGTGTGGGCGCAGAGGTGGAAGGCACTGCCGGTGCAGAAGTGGACAACCGTTTTGCACCGCCCATTCAGTTGAAAGGAATCGTGACAGCTGTAAAAGCGGACAGCACCAACAACGAAGTGGTGGTGAAGAGTGGCAACATATACACCATTGTCACCGAAAAAAGGAATGCTTACCATTACGAGAAGCAGTTCACCGATCTGGGATTGAAGCCACGTGAAGCTGACATTCTGGTGGTAAAGATCGGGTATCTGGTGCCCGAGTTATACGATATGCGGGGCGACTGGCTCATGGCGCTCACCCCGGGTGGTGTGGATCAGGATCTGCTGCGTCTTCCCTACAAACGTTTAACACGTCCGATCTATCCGCTCGATCCCGATATGGGAAATCCTGACCTGCGTGCACGCTTTATTCCGCTATCGGATGATCTCAAAAAATAATGATTAATTTACGTTTCGCATGGTATGCGTACAGCTAAATCCTTGAGTGATTATTTTTAATCAGGCTATGACAAAAAAGGAACGCTATGAAAAAGTGCTCGGCTGGTTTGAGGCAAATGCTGAATCGGCCGAGACGGAGTTGCATTACACAAACAATTATCAGTTGCTGGTGGCGGTCATTCTTTCTGCCCAGTGTACCGACAAGCGGGTGAACATGATCACACCCGCACTCTTTGAAGCATTCCCCGTACCGGAGGTGATGGCTGCCTCAACCCCGGAAGTAGTTTACGAGTATATCCGCTCCTGCTCCTATCCCAACAACAAGGCAAAAAACCTGGTCGGCATGGCACGGAAACTGGTCTCCGACTTTGGAGGTGAAGTCCCGACAGATATCGACTCACTGATCACCATCCCCGGGGTGGGCCGCAAAACGGCCAATGTGATGCTGGCCGTTGCCTTCGATACGCCTGCCATGCCCGTAGACACCCATGTCTTCAGGGTAGCCAACCGCATCGGGCTGACTGACAATTCCAAAACACCGCTCGAAACCGAGCGGGAACTGGTCAGATATATTCCACGGGAGTTACTCTCAAAAGCGCATCACTGGCTCATTTTACACGGCCGCTATATCTGTGTGGCACGGAAACCCAAATGCGAAATCTGCGGACTTAGAGACTGGTGCAGATATTATGCAAAAAATGTGATGAAACCGTGATGTTAAACATCAGATGATTGAGTCAAAAGTTGTAAAGTTTAAAGTACCACAAGCCCCCTGAAAATCTTCAGAGGGCTTGTCTTTTGAAAAGTAGGCGGGGTATATTCCTGTTTCTTTAGAATTTATACGTAACCCCCACATTCAGTGCGGATACTCCGTAACCCAGCTCAGCATAGACACCTAGTTGCTCGGTGAAAAACCAGCGTCCCCCAAGAAAACCGGAAAGACCAAGACCGCTGCCATAGCTACTGCCCAGCGAGTCATCACCACTATCTGAGGAGTATTTCGCAATATTATAACCGAGCATCACTCCCCCATAGATATCAAGCTCCGGAATGTGGGTAAAGCCGTTGTAATGATAGGCACCCCGTACACCTACGATGGTATAGTTCCATTTGGCGGTATAGCCCATGTCGGTGTACTTGTATCCGGTATTGCCGATATAACCTCCGAGGCTGATCACGCCGGGGCCTCCGATATCCCACATGCCGTGATCGACGGACAGGGAGATGGCCGGACGGGCTTTCCCGAGACCGCCTAAAGCGGTTCCCAAACCAATACCGGCATTGGCTATAGTAGTTCCTTTCTGAAATTGCTGCGCCTGCACAGCGATGGCAATAATAACTGCCATAAGAATAAAGATTGTTTTTTTCGTCATTTTTTTTAAATTTATAAAGATAGTTTTCAATAGATTCGGTTGTTTTAAATAGATCATTCATTACCTGCATACAGGATATTCGTTCCAGTTATCCAATAAGCGATGGTACCACCATCTGTATATCGGAATCCTTTCCAGTCGCCTGTCGCCGGAACAGTGGTGCTTCCATCTCCATTGGTGTCACCGCCGCGTTCGTCATCTTTGTAGGAAGTCAGGATCGCCGTGGGGTCAACATGTACGTTACCCTTGTAGGACTGTATTCCACCGCCCGGATGCGCAAACTTTACAATTACATTGGGTTTGATGTGAATGGTTGCCGTGGGATGCACTTGCATCACACTTACGTATTCTGAGACATACGGTACTTCTGTATTATTCCAGTTCACCGATAAACCACTGCCTCCCGTGTTCAGGTTTAAATAAATTCCATTATGGGAGTTGATCATGGCCGGTTTTTCCGGGTTATGAAACAGGTTGCTTGGATCCAGCTGGTAGAAGGCATCAAAATAAATGGGTCTTCCGTTATCATAGAAGGCGTTGTTGGTAAATCTGCTAACGCTTGCATCTTTCATTGCAGACGTGCCGTAAAATGCATAGGATGAAGATCCCGGGAGATATAAAGTATGTGCTATTCGGCAATAATCAAAAGTAAAGGAAGCAGCTGATTGACCTTGAATACTGAAGGCTTTGGTATTGCCTCCGCTACTTTGACCCGCATAAAATATATCCACATATCGAAACACACTTCCTGCAGAGGTGGACAGATAGACTTGTTCCCAATCACCTTTTTCTGGTGTTGAGGCTGCAGCGTCTCCATTGCTGTCACCACAGTAGCGGTCATCGGCCAGTGAGGTGAAGACAATACGCTTCTGGGCCGTGCCTTCTGCGATAATTTTACCATTGACCACTTCAATCCGGGCATCCTTCATCTTGATGATCACGCCCGGCTCAATGGTGAGTGTGGAAGTGACCCTTACATTTGAACCATTGATGACATAAACGAAACCTTCTTTCCAGACCGTGGGTTCACTGATAGTTCCAGTTACTTCAATAATTTCACAGGAGGTATTCGGTCCTTCGAGTTGGATATCATCTTCGCTACAGCTAGACAGGACAATTGCCCCCAATAACATCATGACTAATTTTCTGAACGTTGTTTCCATTTTTTTTATATATTTATAATTTTTATCCCGATGAAGACCTGTAGCATCCATTGCTGCCACTTCATCATTTGATGGATGCAAAGGTAGATTCGCCAAATTTATCCCAATATCCCCCAAAGGGGGTTTTTCGCAGGAGTAGTTACGACTACCTTTGTCTTATGAATAATCAGGATAAACCCTCTTTATCAAACGCGATGATGAAAAGTTATATATATGGAGACATACGGAAGGCACTCCGCTTGTGGATATGCCTGTCTGTAGCGTTTATGCCGATGATGTGTTTTGGCCAAAATCTGGATTCCTTGGAGCAGGTATTGAAGACGATGAAGCTGACAGACAAGGAGAAAATTGAAATACTGAACGATCTCAATTGGTTCTATAACAGTGTTGACGCAGGTCGTTCGATAGATTTCGGCAAACAGGGACTCCTACTCGCCAGGAAGACTGGGGATGAAAAGATGGTCGGCACCTTCCTGAAAGATATCGGCATAGCCTATTACATGGATGGTAAACTCGACACAGCGATGGTTTATCTGGAAAATGCCCAAACGATTGTTGAAAAACTAGACGATGCAAAAATGCAGTCCTCCATTTATAATGCGCGTGCCAACATATATCGCGTACAAAGCCGGTATGACGAATCCATCGCAAACTATCTGAAAGCTGCAAAACTTCTTGAATCGCTCAACGATAAACATAGTCTTGGCATGGTCTATTCCAATATCGGGGGTATTTATCAGATGATGATCAATTATAAACAGGCAATCGTCTATTTTGAGCAAGCGATAAAGCTGGCGATCGAAACTGATGATCAGGAAGGCTTGGCGGCTGCGTATATATCCTTGAGTGACATGGGTCTTTATCTGGAGAAGCCGAAAGAGGAATCGATCGATTACGCTAAAAAAGCGATTGCTATCTTTCAGCAGACTGGCAACAAATACTCAGAAAACCTGGCATTACAGACGCTTGCAAAAGTGTATTACTATCACGATGATTATCGCGCAGCCGAACCCATCGCAATGCAAGCTGTCCTGCAGGCAAAGGAATTGGGCTTTCCCCTCATCATTGCCCAAGCATTGAATATTGTATCCAATATCTATCTTCACCAGGGTCAATATGCCAGATCAATTGAGTTGGCCATGGAAAGTCTGGCCACCGATTCGACCGACATCAACATTACGAGAAACGTCTATGCAAACCTGACTATTGGCAACGCTTACCTTGGATACCCGGAACTTACCCATGAATATATGGACAAATATCGGGAAGCACTCGATCGTTACACCAATGAAGTGTTCCAAAATTCCATGTCGGCCATGGAAATAAAATATGAAACCGAAAAAAAAGAACTCAAGATTTCCGCCTTGGAAAAACAACAACAGTTATATATTTGGTTGGGCATTGCCGGAGCGGTCATTTTGCTCATCGCACTGGCTTTTGCGATGATACGATACCGTTTGGCCGTGAGCCGCCGAAAATACGCCGAAGAGAAAAACCAACGGTTGGAGCAGGAAAAACAGTTGGTGGCCGTGCAGGCAACACTCGATGGCGAAGCCGCCGAACGGAGGCGTCTGGCCAAAGACCTGCACGACGGACTGGGCGGTATGCTGTCAGCTATCAAGATGAACTTGCCACAAGTAAAAGGCGACGCCCTGCTGGAGTCGCTGGATGTTTCGCGTTTCCAGACTGCCCTGGGCATGTTGGACGACTCCATACAGGAACTGCGACGTGTGGCGCACCATATGATGCCGGAATCGTTGCTGCGCTATGGACTGAAAGTTTCGTTGACAGATTTTTGTGCAGCCATCCCGACAGTCAATTTCCATTATTTCGGGAATGAGGCCCGGTTGCCAGGCAAAATGGAGATCATGGTGTACCGCTGTATCCATGAACTGGTCAACAATGCGCTGAAACATGCCGAGGCAACGCAGATCAATGTACAGCTGGTGCAGGAACACGACCGGATATCCTTCACCGTACAGGACAACGGCAAGGGGTTCGACCGGCAAACGATCACCGAGGGGATGGGATTGCGGAACATTCGACAGCGGGTAGAGGCATTTCAAGGTAAACTGGATATCTACTCGGGAGACGGAACAGAAGTACATGTGGAACTGGAATTGACAAAAAAATGAACAGCATGATTCACGTAGCCATTGTGGACGACCATAAGATTCTGACGGACGGATTACAGATTCTTATTGAAGACTCAGGAATAGCGAAGGTGGTTGGGATAGCGCACAACGCCGTCGATTGCCGGAATTCCATCGGTTTTTGGAAACCCGATGTATTGCTCCTTGACGTGGGCTTGCCGGATATCAGCGGGGTGGACTTCTGCAAGGAGCTCAAAAAACGATATCCCGAACTCTATGTGCTGGCACTGACTACGCACAACGAATACAGTGTGGTAAGGCAGATGTTGGAAAACGGCGCCTCGGGCTACCTGATTAAAAATGCACTGACCGAAGAAGTGCTTGCGGGAATAGAGCATGTCGCCAATGGTGAGACCTTCCTCTGTCACGAAGTCGATCTGCTCATGAAACGGCCCAAAGAGACACAGCTGTGGCTGAGCCAACGTGAGCGGGAAATGCTGAAACTGGTAGCCGAGGGATTAACCAACGGAGAAATAGCCGACCGCATCTTTCTAAGTCCGGAAACGATCAAAAGCTACCGCAAAAACCTACTCCTGAAACTGGATGCCAAAAACACTGCCGTGCTTGTCAGGAAAGCATTCGAGCAGAAGCTGATTTAATGTGATGTCTATTTTCCTATCATCAAAAATCTGAATATTCTGCCGGACGAAGAAATGTGATCACACTGCGTGAAACATTATTTTTGTATTCCGGTCGTGCAGAGAGCGATTTCCAGTCGGGATCATCCCTGAAAGCAGCCCAGTGTGCATCCCTGTCGGCCTTGTTCTCAAATGTAGTCATATACATCAGGTTCGGCATTTGCGATCCGGCAATCACTTCACTGTAAAACACAGCATTAAAATCCAATTTGGTGAAAATATCAATTTCACCGCCTTCATTGAACATATGCACCTTATTACGAAACAGGTTTTCACTTGCACTTTCGTAACTCCGCAACTCATATACACGCTGATTTTTGGAAGAGGTAAGCTTGGGCAGCTTCATGACGGGAGACAAAGGAAAAGCCTTGAGTAATATCGTTTCCATTCGCAAGTAAGCAGGAGAATTATATTTTACATTCAGATATTCTTTGCCTGCCAATTTAAATTTTTCATCTTTGAGTAGTTTTCCGTTTATTTTATCAATCATTTTCAAAGATTTCATCGGTATCAAAACATACAGTGATTTATTTGCGGAAGTGTCATTTGCAATTGTCTTAAAAACTCCGACGGATTGAATGCCCATATCGTGCAGGGTCGGAATGAGTGCGGTCTGAAAATAATGATCCAGCATCTTTTCCTGATTGTCGGTATTGTAACGGTACACGGTAAGCTGATAGAACTCCTGTTTCTCCTTCTTTTGTTTTGACCAGAGTAATTGTGGAGCGATCAATAAGGCCATCACGATGGCAAGTAAAATTTTTGTTTTCATGCAGTTATATGTATTATTGAATAGGTGTTTCACTCTAAAAGATATTTAACTCTGACAAATATATAAAAGTTTATACATTTAAGCTATCAGATAATCATCCAATCTCTCAAAGGTAAACTCATTTATGCCATCTGCGAGGACACCAGGCTGTAATAATGTCCCTTCTTCTCCATCAACGACAGTTTTCTCGAACTGTCTCAAGGTCTCAATTGTTAATGGGACCCTAGTGTCTATATCTAATTATATGTTTTTCTCTCAATTGTGTCAAGTCAAAAGCTTTTTCAAAGAAACCAACTCTCGGGTTGGGAGAATTCACAAAATACTTTATAAAAACTTTTGCTTTAATAAAACGCTGATCCAAACTTTCTTGATACGAAATTGCATACGTTTGATCAGGCTCAAGACGCACAGTATAATTTGTAACCTCCGGAGATTTCCATAAGGGGTAGAAGACATTTTGAAAAGTATCTCTTTCTAAAACCAATTCATCAAAACGAACTTCACTATTCCCATCACCATCACTGTTGGTTCCAAACCAAACGGTCATTTTGTGATCTGTTACATTCTGTATTTTACATATATATTCCCTAGGCGATTTAAAAGTAAACGTGACTAATATATCCTCTTGACCAAGAAGTAATAAAGGGAAGAAATGCAATAATAATACTGTAATAATCGAAAATAAAAAATTAAAATTGAGGTAAGCATTCGGTGATGTCCGTATTTGATTCTATGATTTTCCTGTTTATGAAAGTTGACTTTCAAAAACCTCCAAAACATGCGGAGTCGATTTGGAGTTTTTAGGAGTTTCTTTTGGAGTAGTTACCAGGAAGCAGTTCGGCAAGATCCTTGCTGTAGTCTTCGTCATAGTCGTGGATATGACTCAGCACATACACCATCCAGTCGCGGAAGTTCACATCGGCAGCCTTGCAGCACCCCAGCAATGAGTACATGACAGCCGCATCCTCGGCAGCGTCGTGGTTACCGCAAAAAAGATAATTCTTTCTACCCAGGGCCAGGCCTCTCAGGCTGTTCTCGGCGAGATTATTGTCTATACAATATCTGCCATCCAGGTGGTACCGGGTCAACCG
>Ga0154430_117_pt1 | contig 21368 bp, 20 predicted proteins | sample RifGroC2_FD_115934 | JGI IMG/M metagenome (GOLD analysis project Ga0154430, IMG submission 115934) | Bacteroidetes bacterium GWC2_46_850
GTCTTCGGGTAAAGGTTTACGAACCGGTTTTCGTTTCACCCGCTCTTTCACCCGTCTCTCCCTGAAGGCTTCTATCTCTACCTTGGCTGCCTCTGCCAGCTCCTGTTCTTCAGGTAACAGATCCAGTCCTTCAAAGTCTATCCGGCGCTGCTGTGGGTCTGCCTGGATATAACGCTCGCTGGACTTGCCCCATATGCGGCGCTTGAGACTGGCAACCTGTTTCTCCAGGTCGACGATCCTGGTATCTTTCTCGGATATTGTTTTTTCGTAAGAGGATTTCAACGCATCCACATCCGTACGGTCTTCGAGCTTGCCCTTCAGAAGTTGAATCTCCTGATATTGGCGGTCGCATTTCTCCAGTAGCAGTTCGAGAAGCTCGTTTGGATTTTCCTTGTTTTCTTGCATCTTTTTCCTGTCAGATAACGGGAGTAAAGATACAAAAAAGAAGCGATACATGCAAGAAAAAAAGTGACTAAAACGTCTGTCTATGCGCCTTTCCAACGTTTTTTATAGTGACATTTTTCCGCGTCGAGACCCTGTACCATCAGCATTAGTTTTTGCCAGGAAAAGGGATGGGTCTTGCCATTTTCATCAAGTGGGGGCAGTGCGAAATTGCCTTTCTCAAGTTTCATGTAGTAGATCACCAGTCCGCCGTGCTCCATGTGCAATGCTTTCAAACTTGTGCAGTGACGGTTCAGAAAAATGAACACGTCACCGCTGCGTACATCCTGTCCCATCTGATCTGTGACCAGACCGCTTAATGTGTAAAACCCTTTTCGCATATCAGTTGGAAACGGGTAAAGCCAGTAACGCATCGAATCGTTCAGATTGAACATGGCTTATTGGATCAGGAGGATTAGTGAACGTAGCTGCGTTGGATCAGCCCCCATGGGAACACGCACCGCAACTCCATTGGGATAGACTATTTCCAGGATATTCCCCGGTGCGGGGTCAACATGCCCCGGAATCGGTCCACGACGGACAACTTCCTTGTTTGCCGGTGATGGATTGGAACCGGTAAAGACGATCGGAACAAAACCGGACTCTCGACCTGTTCTGTAGTTGTGCTCCTGCAATCTCTTCTGCCAGTAATAAAACCTGGATTCAACGATCGATTCGTTCCTGCAGAACTCCTTTATCCGAAGCCCACTGGCCTGGTAACGATCAAATATCTCCTCAAACTGCTGTAATGTCCACATATTATTTTTTGCGGGCAAATATAGCAAGGATCAAAAATTAAAATAGGACGGGGTTTACCGAATGCTTACGGAAGAACAAACGAATCAGCTTGACTGTGCCCGTAGGAATCTCCATACTCATTTTCGTGAGGGAGATGAGCTTAATATTGTGAAGAGATATGAAGCTTATAAAGAACTAAATCAAGTATCTGAGTTAAAAAGATCAATCGATTTTCTTCATCTTTGTAAAAAAATTGAGGATTACACTATGTCAGTCATGAGTCGAATTGAGAGGAAACAGCAGCAAGAATCAAAAGAATGGAATGATTCCTATCATACAAAGTTTAATGATATGAAAGATAGAATTATAAATTCTAAAACACCTCAGGATACGAAAATAAAGATTATCACAATGCTTGAAAGGATGGAAAAGAAGTTAACTGATCTCTTTGATCTTAAATAAAAATAACCATTCAAATAATGAATTTACAAAAAAACATTCCATGGCGTTCATTTATTCCTAAAATTTTTACATTAGATGCCTATTGATCGGAATGATATTAAAACTAAGATTTTGCTATTTTGGGGGGATATAAATTATTTTGCTGTTGAAGCCGAGGCATCCTCTTCAGTATTGTTTGTATCGTCGGTTGATTTCAAGAAAGCCTCAATATTGATGATGGGAAGAGGATAATCTGATAAACAGGTTCCAGTAGTTTTTGCAACTAAATAACCTCTTAATGATCCAATAGAAACATTCAATAAAATGGGAAGAATATTAAACTTATCTTCAAGTCCTCCTTCCTGAAAGGAGAAATATTGTTTCAGATCATCGAACTCAAACAAATTAGAGGTACTTAGTTCCAATACCTTTTTTTTTATTGAATTTATCGCTGGATCTTCTCCATCTTGTTTGGGAAGATGATGGTATCGAACCACAGTCTTGACCTCAAAAAAATTCCCCTCCACGTTATCGGGTAAATTAAAACCGACTTCTACATTAAAATTTGCACGTGATGTATCAATATCCTCACTTTTTAATAGCGGAAGATCTATAAAGAAACCGGTCTCATATATCTTTGATATTCTGACTTTAACTTCTTTATTATCTTTTTTCTCTGTTTCCATTTTATTTTTTGCAGCCATGATTATTGGGGCATGAGATTAAAATCAAAATTTCTTTTGATAATAGGATTATGCTTCTGCGTCTGCTGATCTTTATGTGGAATAGTTAAAAAATCGCTCGTATTTACTTTGAGAATTTCTCCTTCAGTTTGTTTCTCTTTTTCAATATCAAAAATAGAAACATTCAGTGCTCTTTCAATTTTAGCAATGCTTCTGATTGTAAAATTGTGGGTACCAGTCATCCATTTGCTTATTTCTGATTCTTTTTTCCCAAGTAAATCAGCAAGATCTTTTTGGGTCATTCCCTTTAATTGCAGGATCTCCGAAATTTTATCAACAATGTAAAAGGAGAGGTCTATTTCTCGTTTAATATAAGCCGGCGTTTCCTGGCGAATGGACTCTAATATATCGTTTTTTTTCATATTCCACTATTGCTCTTTAAAATAGAAAGATAAATCTCCATGCAACTCATTATGTTCTAACTTTACAACATCTGTTTCAATTTTTAGTTGTAAGATAAAAGATAATTGAGCCAAATGTTCGACACATTCATTCAATGCAGGATCCACATTGTAAGTCTTTGTTTTTTTATGTCCTCCGTTTCCCAGTATAAGAATATTGTCAGATAATCGAATCGCATATAAACGAAGTTTGTTGGTTTCGACCGGAATAGCCTTTATTTTTTGAGCAGGCTTACCTTCAGGTCTAAAATACCTTTCCAGAACTCCATTTTCCTTAATTTTTTCAACATAATAAAGAATCCTTTGAACGTCGTGTATGAAAGAGGAGATCCCACTATACTTTTGAATAAATTTCATAAACTCATTCTCCTCATCGTCATCGAAAAGAATCGAGTATATCGTTACTTTCTCAGTTTGCTCTACGATTTCAAGTGTAAAATATTTCTTCTCCTTCACTTTTAAGTTAAGTACCGCAAAGGTACATATTTTTCGGTTGAACAAAAGTATTTACAGATATTATTTCAGCAAATGTAACTTTTTTTATTATACGCCACAAATGGATGAATTAAAATCGGTTGGATTGTTAATCTTCTCCTTTAATTCTGAAAAGTTGTTTCTTACAATGTGTAGGCTGGGAAAATTCTCTATTTGCCTCTTATTTCGTCCGCGTAAAACTGTAGGTGTCACTGTAAGGGTCAGTCAAAATCAATGTGTTCCCTGCTATTTCAAATGTAAAAGTATTGCCCTCGGAAGTGAGTGTGCCGGTCTGTAACGACGAATTAAAGGTGTAGCTGAAGGTCACGGATACAGAACTTACTGTGAATGTGGCCTGTATTTGAGAAATTACCTTGACAAGCACAGCTCCATCAAAATAATCTGGCATGGTTCCAGTCCACTCGGTCCCTGCCAATGATTTTAATTCGTCAGTTGATGTCTGATCTTCTTTCTCGCATGCAAACAATACCGCTAATAGCGTGAATAAAATTACTTTTTTCATTTGGCTTCTTGTTTTATGATAAATAATGATTCAAAATATGCTTTGATATATTGAATATCACAAAAGAATCCATAAATATTGACAACTTATGTCATCCGTCTGATTAATTTTGTCTGAATTGAGCAGACAGTCTGTTCTACTCAGTAAATTATTCATTTTTTTTACCAAACAACTAATCCTCATTTTCTCCCATATTGACAATAACCGGCTGTAACATTTTATTTCGTTAGTACCACTCACCTTAAAATAAACAGCAATAAATGCAACATATTTATTAGTTTTGCGTCTATAAAATAGATGCAAAATTATTCTTATGAAACGAATTGTCTTTTCAATACTATTCATTATCCCTTTTCTCGCAGGGTGTGAAAAGGAAGATAGTCAGGATCTGCAGCTGCTATATATTAGAGAAGTTGCCTGGAACTCACTGAGTAGCCAGCAGAGAGCATCTGTGATCTCGGACTGGAACAAAGCACTTGTTTCAGAAACAAGGTATGAGGAAAAAACTGCTTATTCCGTAACCTTCCATACCAAAGATGATGCATTACTGGGTCCTATAATTGTCTATGTCGATGCAACAACCTTCGTTGTTCTGGGATATGGTTTGAGAATGTAGTATATTTACCCGTAACAAATCCTATTATTCTCCTGATTTATTAGGAGTATAAAGGTTAACCGCATTATTCTGCGTATAAAAAAATTTGTCCGGCCCGATGTACATACAGCGGGTCCGGACAAATAAACGAATTCATGATCCGGAGATTACGCCGGATTCAATTTCATCACATCAATTCCATCCCGGATTCTGGTGCCCTTCGAGCGCCGTATTGGCCTGCATCTCACTCAGCGGAATGGGCCACAAAAGCGCATGTTCGGGTATGGCCCCCACCTTTGTGGTGCCATCGGGTTTGTTCTGAATCACCGCCGATGCCAGAGGAGTCCATTTCAGTCTACCCGACTGCATGCCATCAGCCTCAGGATAAAGGCGGGTGCGACGGATATCATCCCAGATTTTGAATTCAAGCGGGAACTCGTGAAAACGTTCGGTGAGGATCGATTGTATCAGGGCGTTTCCGGTAGCGGTTTCATCGGCCAGGCCTGCACGCCGGCGTACCTGGTTGAGATAACCTCTCGCTTCGGGTTCATTTCCGGTACGGGCAAGACCCTCGGCAGCAATCAGCAGTACCTCCGCATAGCGGAAGATGGGCATGTTGTAGTCGCCATCACGTCCATTGATCAACGAACCGGCATCGAACCAGGCCCAGTTGCCCAGGTTGTTGAGTGTGTGTGTAACGCCGGTGGCATCGGTATATTCCCTGAAAAAGAACTGTTTCTCCATGTTACGGATATCGGATGGATGGTAACTGTTGATCAACACATCGGAAGGCAGGTACGCATTGTACAACACATCTCCTCCTGGTTTGAACACGCTCGCATTCGCGGCATTCTTCCATTGGAATGCATCCGTTCCGATGGAACGTACCGCATAAGAATTGCCTACATTGAAATTTGTCTGGTCATACTCTTTGGCAAAGATGATCTCATTCGACGATTTTGTGGTCTTAATTTCATTGTAAGCCGAGTTGAGATCGGTACTGCTGCCGCTGGGCTGAATGAGGGCGTGCTGACCGCCGGTAATTACATTTTTTGCCATGTTGGCAGCTTTGGTGTAATACTCATTTCCTCCGTTGACGGGTGCGCCGGCCCATTGCAGGTATACCTGCGCCAGCAATGTCTGGGCCATGGGGAGCGTCACGTATCCGCCATTGGAGTAGAAGGACTTGTTGGGCAACGCATTTCCCGCGATGATCTCCAGCAGATCCTTTTCAATGTTCTGATAGATCTGCGCGGCAGGCGTGCGTTCAACATAAATTCCCTCCAGGGAGGTGTATGGTTTATCGATGTAAGGGACATCGCCATATTCCTTCACCAAGTAAAAATAGGCGTAGGCCCGAAAGAACTTTCCCTGTGCCAGGTAATTTGCGATCTGTGCTTCAGAAAGCACATCGGTCATGGTGGGAATGTTGGCGATGACAAAGTTTGCCCGGGAAACACCGATATAAAACTCGGTCCACATTTTCTGGGAAGTGGCGTCGAACGATTCAATATTGAAATTGGCTCCCTCAGAAGCATTGGTAAATGTCCTGTCCTTGCGCTTGTCGACAAAAAGACCAGACATGACCCCGCCCCACATGGTGGCTTTGGGCGTCCATCCTCCGTCCACATCAATGTTGTGCAAATAAGGCACTCCTCCGAAATAGAGGGCGTTCACACCCGTTCGTGCATCGGATTCCGTCTTCCAGAACTGACCGGTAGTCTTCTCATCGAGCGGATTTTCTTCCAGGAAACTTTCGCAGGAGCTCACTGTCAACGACAGGGCAATCACGCCAAAGATGAATCTATATATGTTGTGTAATTGCATATGATTACTATTTTAATGATTGAATGACTATGAATTAAAATGTAACATTGAGACCCACCGTGAATGTTCTGGGACGTGGGTAAGTAAAGAACTGACGGTTTGTTCCCCATTTGTTATCTCCCAGACGGGATGAGTTCTCAGGATCGAAACCCAGATAATCGGAAGAGGTGATCAGAAACGCATTGTTCACATTTCCGTATAACCGCAATGCAGAGAGCCCCATGTTCCGGAGAAATTCGGGACTGAAGGTATATCCGAGCTGAATGAGGTTACCACGCAGATAGGAGCCATCGGCTACCCAGGTATCATCGGCGTTGGCATTGTTTCCCATCCCGAAGTTTGCCAGCCTGATTGCCTGTGCTTTTCCATCGGGATTGAGTGTTGGATGCCAGGCTTCCTGCCAGAGGCGGTCGATGCCGCTTGTCAGAAACCTGCCTTCGGTTGAGTGGAAGAACTCCTGCATGATCTGGGCACCCCACGAGAACTGGAGATCGACAGTTAAATCGAATCCTTTATAATTAAAGGTGTTGATGAAGGAACCCATCCAGTCGGGCAACCCGTTGCCAAGTATCTCCCGCTGTTTGTATGTCACCTTCTCACCAATAGTTGACGGCACATTCATGGTTTCGGTATTCCAGTTGGCGGCAACTCCATCATAAATACCGGCGCGTTTGTAGCCGTAGAATGTGGAAAGCTCTTCTCCTTCCCGAATGAGCATGTCATATCCAACAAAACCGTCGAGCAGAATCTGTCGTTTACCGGTCACCGGATCCACCGAGGAGCTCTCATCGAGCTTTTCTACCTTGTTTTTATTGAAACTCAGATTCAGTGTTGTGTTCCATTCAAACCCGTTCACATTGAGGGGATATGCGTTGATCAACAGATCCAGCCCCTGGTTGGACACTTCACCAATGTTGCTGGTAATGGACGAGAAGCCTGTCGTTCTCGGTATGGGACGGCTCAGCAACAGATCCGTGGTGTACTTGTAGTAGTAGGAGGCTTCCAGGTTAAGCTTGTCATTGAACAGACCCACATCTACGCCAACATCCCACTGGTTTGTTCTCTCCCACCGCAAATCGGGATTGGGCATACGGTTGGTGAAGGAGACCGTTTGCAATCTATTGCCGATAATGGTGGTAGACTGACCGATGGTGGCCAGTGAGGCGTATGTGCCTATTTCCGAGTTTCCCGTGACACCAAAGGAGGTATGGGGCTTGAGCCTGCTTATTACGGGGTTATCAACAAGAAAATCTTCGTTCGACATCATCCAGCCAAGACCGATTGAAGGAAACCAGGAGTACTTATTGTTGGCACCGAATTTAGAGGAACCGTCCCAGCGGCTGGTCACAGTAGCCATATATTTGTTGTCGTAAGAATATGCCAAACGCAGGAAGTAGGAATTCATGGCCCACTTATCGTGATCATTACCCACCGACGGCCTGTCGGAACCTTTACCCAGGTTGTAATAACCGTAAAAGTCGTCGGTGAAGTTGGTGCCCACAGCGCTGAAGTAGGTGTAGGTACGTTCCTGCCACGACAATCCTCCCATTGCATTGATGGAGTGCTCGTCAATTAACCTATTGTACGTCAGATAGGTTTCCTCCTGCCAGTACAACGTATTTGAGTTGTTTCCTTCGGCCCTTCCGGTTGCACTCTGATTGATGAGCGGGCGGGGCGTGAAGGGGGTATAGTTGGCGTTGCGGTTGTTGTGATAATCGATCCCGAACTGTGTTTTCAGATCGAGTCCTTCGGCCAGATGGAATGTAAGCGCGGCATTTCCAAAGATCTGGGTTCTATACTGTTTTGCTTGCATTCTCTTGAGCAGCTCTACAGGGTTACCCACCCCTTCGGGACTAAATCCCTGCATCGCTGCGGGATCGGGATTATCCTTATCGCGATAGATGGCGCTCGTGCTGAAGCTGTTTGTCTGAGCATATACACCGTCGAGCATCACGGGAATAAACGGCGGCAACTCAACCATGGTACGCAATGCGCCCTGACCGTAGGGATTGTCGGATGTGCGGTTACCCCATGAATGGTTTACCAGCAGGTTCACACCTGTAGAGAGCCAGGGGGTAGGATTATCGTCATAGGCCAGCTTGGCATTCAAACGCTTAAAATAGGTATTGTGCAAAATACCCTGCTGGTCGGTATAATTCAAGAAAGCACCTACCGAGTGATCGTTGTCGCCACGCTGGATACTGAGCTGGTGATTGTGAGAGAAAGCGGTACGTGATGCCTCTTTCTGCCAGTTGGTATCATATTTCGGAGAGCCATCGGCATTAAAAAGACGGTCATCGGTGAATATCTGGGACAGGTCGGTCGTGAAATTTCTGTTTTGCCAGGCATTGGCATTCTCGAGTCCTTGTTTAAATGTAGACATCCATTCTTCGGCGTTCATCACATCCATAAACCTTGCCATACTACTCACCGACATGGATCCATCATAAGAGACGCGAGACTTGTTTCCGGTGTTGCCACCCCGTTTTGTTGTCACCAGGATGACCCCGTTTGCTCCGCGGGCACCATAGATTGCAGCGGAGGAAGCATCCTTGAGTACTTCGATGGATTGAATATCATTGGGGTTCAGAAATTGAAAGTTTGACATCACCACACCATCCACCACATAAAGCGGGCTTGCCGAAGCATTGATGGTTGATATACCGCGGATGATCACGCGCATTTCACCTCCGGGCTGACCGGTATTGGAGAAGATGTTCACACCGGCAGCCTTGCCCTTTAATCCTTCCAGGGCGTTAAAGGACTGATTTTTGATCAAATCACTTCCCTTGGCAGTCGATATGGATCCGGTCACATCCGATTTGCGCATGGTACCATAACCCACCACCACCAGTTCGTCGAGCGTTTGTGTATCTTCCTTCAAAGTAATATTGAATGTCTTCGCATTGGCAGTATTCATTTGCTGATCGATATATCCGATGTAGGAAATGGTGACAATGGCTCCCTCATTCACCTGCAACTGGAAGTTTCCGTCAACATCTGTCACGGTACCGTTGGTGGTGCCATTTTCAATGATGTTGGCACCGATAACGGGCAATCCCTGCTCATCCCGTACATTGCCGGAGATCAGATTCTTCTGCTGCATCGGGATATTCACCTTTCCGGATGCTACCTTCTCTTCTTTCATCTCCGTTTTTCTATCAATAAAAATATATTTTCCGGAGATCCTGTAAGTTAATGAGGAGTTTTTGGTAAGTTGATCCAGTATTTCACGAATGGAGCGGTTCTCGAGCTCCACATCATAGCGGATGGAACGATCCACATCGCTGCTTTTGTAGAAGAAAACGTATTGCGACTGATGCTCAATAGCTGATACAATTTCATCGAATGTTGCCTGCTGTGCCATCACCGATAGTTTTTCATCCTGAACGTCGTTACCGGCAAAAGCAGGGAGATATCCGGTAATTAAAAGGAAAGAAATAAACATGAGGATCAACGGGTTTTTCCCCAATGTATCTTGGTATCTGTTGATTTATTCATAAATTTGTCTGTTTTTAATAATTAAAGTATACATATCCCTTCGTGTCTGCTTGACAAAAAGGATAATTTAATGCATTGAAAACGATTCTGGCCGGGATACTGCGGACACAGCGTCCCGGCTTTTAATTAGACTTCACTTTTCTTCCATAGGCAACTGTTTTAATGGTGAAAAACTATTATTTTATCATTTCTTTAAAAGAAAGAGCGTATCGTTGCGGAACTCCGGTCGAAACTGACCTTTAAAATTAAGGACCGCCGCAATCTCCTGGGAGGATTGATGCGAGAAAAACTTTCCGGTGTATTTTTCAATTCTGTCCGCATCATCGGTAATAACGAATGAGATTCCCAGCACCTTTTCCAATCGTCGGGTAATCTCATCCAGAGAAGCATCTCTAAATGAATAAACTCCCTTGATCCATGTCACTGCATCACTGGGGTCGATTTCTGAAACCGATACTTCATTGCTTCGCTTATCGAAAAAAACCTGTTGATTGGGATGCATCATCATTCCATTTTTCGCCTGATGATTGTTGTCGTATGTGGCCAGTTTCACCTTACCGGTTATCAGGGTGGTGATGGTCCGGGGATCGGAGGAATAACCCTGTACATTGAACTGGGTACCCAATACCTGGATCTCCTGCCTGTCGGTATGCACGATAAAAGAGCGCCGTTCATTCCGGGCAACCGTGAAAAGGGCTTCCCCATCTAAATATACTTCCCTGTTTTTTCCGGTGAACTTTTCGGGATACTTCAACCAGGATGATGCGTTCAGCAGTATGGTTGAACCATCCGACAATACAATGGAGCGGGGGCTGCGGCGAGGGGTAGTCCGCACTTCGGTCCAGGTGACCTCTTCCTGCCGGTTGATAAAAAGAAAAATTCCGGAGATGATTAAAACAAGCGCGACGGCTGCCACCAGGGAGCGAACGGCAACCCGGACATGCCTGTCTTGTTTTCTTTTTTTGTGGCATGTTGAAAGTATGGACTTTTCTCTTTCCATCTTTAGGGACAGTCGTTCCCAACCGGCCGAGATTTCCCTGTCATCGGGATAAAGCCCTCCCTTTCGTCGCTCGTAGATATCTTTCAACTGGAAAAAAAGCTGCTTGTTTTCATCTGCAGCATTGTACCAGGCTAAAAAAATCTGCATTTCTTCGGGAGATTGTCTCTGGTCAAGAACGCGTACAATTATTTCATCTATATTCTCACGCATATCATTTCATTCAAAAAGCTGTTTTCATCCAATTTTACAAACATCTTCTTATATGATAAAACGAATGTTAACGGGAAACTACGTATAATTTTAAAAAAAATCTTCCCTTAATTACAAACAAAGCAGAATGAGTGTAAGCAGCATGATTACCTTTTCGCGGAGAAACTTCAGCGCCTGATAGATATGTGTTTCCACGGTTCTCACGGAAATATTGAGTTCGATGGCTATGTCGGCATGTTTTTGCTCTTCAAGGAAGAATTTTTTAAATACCTCCTTTCGCTTGGGTGGCATCTTTTCGATAGAGGCATATAGCGCTTCAATGTTCTCCGCCTCCCGAAAATGATCATTCGATGATTCGTAGTATTTTAATTCGTCCAGTTGAAGTTGTCTGATGCCCTCTTGCAGGAAACTGCTTTCAACGGATTGATGCTTGATGTAATCGATACAGGCATTTTGTACCATCGAACGCAAATAATTTTTTATTTCACTTTCTGCAATGACCGTAGATTTGCGGTCCCAAATTTTCAGGAACAAGTCCTGCACAATATCTTCTGCGGTTTGATGATCCACAAACTTTCGGGCAAAAAAGATCAACTCTCCGGCGTATTGCAAGTAAAATGCTTCGTACCGCGTGTTGAAAATATTTGTTTCTCCCTTCTTACTATTCATGAATCAATGGTCGTCCCTTTGGAAATTACGCTGCATGATTGAAAAAGGGACAATCAATGCAATAAACAAAAAGAGGGGCTCGGTTGTTTACTACAATTATGGAACCCTTAGTAAAGAAATCAGAAAAAATGAAAATAGAGGTATGGACCGATATCATGTGTCCTTATTGCTATATTGGCAAAATACATTACGAGCAAGCGCTCCAACAGTTTGAACATGCCGACGAGGTGGAACTTGAATGGAGAGCATTCCAGCTTAACCCGGACCTGCCCGATAAAGGGAACGGATATCCTGTGAGAGAATATCTGGTAAACAGTGCCGGATATTCTGAAGAGAGTATCGACAGCATGTTCGCCAACCTGAAGAAGCTGGCCGACGATGCAGGTGTGCCGTTCAACCTGCCCCACTCCATTGCTGCCAACACACGCGATGCTCACCGGTTAATCAAGCTGGCTGCAAAAAAGGGGCTCGACTCAGCGGTGGTTGGGAAACTCGGCAAAGCTTATTTTGAGGAAGCGAAAGATTACAGCGATTGGGATCTGCTCGTGTCAATTGGCACCGAAGTTGGTTTGGAGGAAGAAGAGATTCGCCGGATGCTGGAGAGTGACGACTATCTGTATGAGATTAAACAGGATATGCAGGAGGCTGCCAACCTGGGGTTCGACACCGTACCCACTTTCCTGATGGACGAGCGGCAGGCCATCATCGGCTCCGAACCGGTTGATCTGTTTGTGAAAGTGTTGAACAAGACTTACAATAACCTGAAAAGTCGGACTGAAAAAGAAAAAGTACTGGAAGTAAGCATGGGTAAATCATGCAATGCCGACGGTACCTGCGAAATTTAGACAGGGATGATGCCTGGAATCAAACAGATTGAAATGACAGGTGAAATTGGATAAATTGCCTACACATGGAGTTTTTACAGATAAGAGAGCCGGGTAACGAGTCCTGGAACAAAGTATGGGAGCTCTACGAAGACAGCTTTCCCCTGGCGGAACGACGGAAAGTGGACGATCATTTGCGTGCTTGCGAAGATGACCGTTTTTATCCGCTATCAGCGTGGGAGGGCGGCGAATTAATCGGACTGATGTTCTTTTGGGAATGGGATTCTTACCGTTACCTGGAACATCTGGCCGTGAATTCCGAATTACGGGGACACGGATATGGCTCTCAACTCTTGAGGCATCTGCGGGATTCTGCACATACAATCATTCTCGAAATTGATCCCCTCAGCAATGAATTGTCGGTACGCAGGCTCCAGTTCTATGAACGTTCCGGCTACACCCTGACTCCCTATCGGTTCTTTCATCTTCCCTACCGTCTCGATGCAAAAGCTCAGGAACTGCTTATCCTGAGTTATCCCCGCATGATCACCAAGGAGCAGCACAACGATTTTTTGCATTTTGTGAACGAAGAGGTAATCCGCTATTGCGAACAAGAATGAATCACGTGCAAAGCACGAATAACGTGAACGAATAACAGCGAAGCAAATTAAGTGAACGAAGCGAACGAATAACGCGAACTGAGTGAACGAATAGTGCGAATTGAATCAGGGATTTAAAACCGAATGCATCAGCCTGAGCGTTTGATTCACAAACAACTTCTCTCTTTTCGACTTTGGCCGAATGGGATACACGATCACCGTCACCGTTTCATCATCTTCCATTTTGAGATATCCTCCCAGTCCCCAGGAGGTCATTCTGGCATCAGTCCTGAATTTTAGTGTACGGTTGGCCCTGTCTGAGAACGAGATGATCCATTGCCTGTCTACCCGTTGCAGCACTTCATCGAAAGGATATTTGTTGCGGCCCTTGAATTGAAACACTGCCTTTTTCTGTCCCGTGAAAGCTGGAGGGTCCAGTTTTTCAGATTCCATATAATCCAATCGTTTATAGAAAAACGCGGTAATGACCGCCGGCGGTATTACGCCCACGATTAAAAATACCAGGGCACTCTGCCAGGCTTCCACCTGCATGTTCCAAAGTATAAAGACCACAGATTGAATTCCGACGAAAAATATCAAAAAAATGGAGACCCAGTAAAGATACAGTCTGACAGTAAATTTCATAATGTTAGAGCTAATAACTTCGTTACATTTTCTATTTTTATGGTACCGGCCATCAAGGATGCCCTATCCTATTTCTTTTAGTTAGTCTGCGGGATGGTGATTTCTTCGGTTATTTTAATCCGGGTAAATCCCATCTCCTGCAAGAGTGTTGTCAACACCAGCTTGGTCTGTTCCGTTGCATCTGTGAGAATACCCAGCTTAATGGCATCGCTGACCATCACATTTTTCTCTCTGATAAGTGCCTCATTGTAATCCGATATCTTGATGGGATTAAAAGCATTCTCGCTCTCGTTATATACCTCTACCGATTTTTCATCGATAACCGTGTCCAGAATCTTCGGCTTGGGAATAGAGACATGCAGGGTGGAGTCATTTTCCACATTTACCTTTATCCTGTCAAAATCCACACCCGCCTTGATATATCCATTGTATTTCAACAGGAAATACTTATCGGTCAGCGGAACACTGATATTCAGAAACTTCTTGTAATCCTTGTAACCAATCACCCCGGTATAATTGTGCTTCACCAGTGCCAGTTCACGGATGTGAGAAATACGGGTCATCACGGTAGTGCTGTCATATCCTCTTTCTTTTTCACTACCCTTGTTGCTCAAGAGGAGTAAAATAGCCAATATAAGCGTTGTAATAAAAAAGAACAGCGTTAAAACTGATATTTTTCTCATACACGTTTTTTCATTTTCCTTCATCACAAAAATAGTCATAATGTGGATAAAAAAAGAATATATCAATTTTTCTTTCAAAATAGACAGAACGTACAATTCATTTTTTCGTTAAAATAAATTGCCTCGCGTAAAGTTTTGTATATATTTGCCACGAAATCTATCCGACATGGGCTCATTTTCCGATATAAAACACTTCAATACGCTGTTCAATGAATATTACAAGCGGTTTATCCTTTTTGCAATCGGATATGTAAAAGAAGTAGAGACGGCGGAAGATTTTGTCTCGGAAGCATTCACCGCATATTGGGAGAACAGGGAAAATTTATTGCCCGACACCAATCCGCAAGCCTATATTCTTGCCATCATTAAAAATAAATGTCTGAATCATCTCCAACACCAACAAGTTCATTTTCGAGTAACAGCCGAACTGAAGGAACATGCTGAGTGGCTGCGACAAACGAAAATAAGTACACTTGAAGCCTGTGACCCCGATCATCTTTTCTCGGAGGAAATTCAAGAGATCATTGACAATACTTTAAAAAAACTACCCCTGAAAACGCGACAAATATTCTTTTTAAGCCGACAACAAGGCTTGACCTACAAAGAGATCGCCGAAACAACACAATTGAATCAAAAAACCGTAGAATTTCACGTATCCAAGGCGCTCAGTCTCCTGCGTCTTTCTTTAAAAGATTTCATGACAATCGGCTTATTTTTTTTATTTTAATAAAAAACACTTTTATTTTAGGGTATTCTTCCTTTGAATTGTTTTAAGAATAGAAAGGGAAACTATTACTGTATGGATAAGGAATTAATATATCGTTTTTTTGAAGGGAAAACATCTTATCAGGAAGAAAAGCAAATCAAGCAATGGATTGAATCATCCGACGACCACTACGCACTTTTTCTTCAGGAGCGTAAGATGTATGATGCCTTGCTGCTCACCGATACAACAGCTTCCCTGAAGAGAAAGAAGAACATCATTTTGCCTTACTATGTCGCAGGCATTGCGGCAGCGATCCTCCTGGCATTGATCATTGGTGGAGTTTACTTGTACACCCTCACCGATAAAAACGAGCAATACAACACCATTTTTGTACCGGCTGGACAACGAATTAACCTGATCCTTTCAGATAATACCAATCTCTGGTTAAATGCCAACACAACGTTTCGTTATCCCACAAAATTTTCCAAAGAAACCCGGACGGTTTACTTGGATGGAGAAGCATATTTTGAGGTAAGTAAGAATGAAAGAAAACCCTTTGTAGTTAAAACCGATGAGGGTGACATACATGTAACTGGCACATCTTTTAACGTGGAAGCTTACGCTAAATACAATACTTTTGAAACCAGCCTTTTTGAAGGAGGAGTTGATATATATAATGAAGGAATAAAATTAACTTCATTGAAACCAAACGAAAAGGCAACAGTTCAGAACAATAATCTGGTCATCTCTGAGATAATCAATACTGATAAATATCTTTGGCGGCAAGGGCTTATCGCATTTAACGACACGAAGTTGGACGAAATACTCTTATCACTTGAAAAATATTTTGATGTAAATATTTATATCAATTCCAAAAATTTACCCCAGCACACCTATACAGGAAAATTCCGTCAGTCAGACGGAATTGATTACGCACTGCGTGTACTACAGAAAAGTATCCATTTTAATTATGTAAGAGATGATAATACTGGTAAAATCTATATTAAATAACAAATCTAAAAAATAATGCATATGAACTAAGGAAAACCAAAAAACCGACGGGTGCTGCAACACCCATCGGTTGAAATGAAAATCAACACAATTAATCCATTAACTGTATCAACTTAACAATTACAAATGTATGAAGAAAAACAAACAAACGGGTAATTATTTAACCGAAAAGGTGCCCATTAAACATTTTTTATTGATTATGCGAACAACCTTTATTCTATTGTGTACCTGTGTCTTTTGCTCTATGGCTGAAATAAGTTATACACAAAACGCAAGAGTAACAATCAATAAACGCAATGTAGCTCTGAAAGAAATACTAAACGATATTGAAAAACAGACCGATTATCTATTTATTTACAACAATGAAGTAAATACCAATGAAAAGGTGTCGGTCAAAGCGAATCAAAAAGCTGTTTCTAATATATTGAGCTCTTTATTGAAAGATAAAGATCTTGATTATTCTATGGAGGGAAATCATATTATTCTTACTGTTGTTGATAAATCTAAACTCACTTCAGAAGAAATGGAAATAGTTGCTCAACAACAAAAGAAAACAATAACAGGAACGGTGACTGATAAAAATGGCGAACCTATTATTGGTGCAAACATAATTGAATCTGGAACTACAAATGGAACTGTTACTGATATTGATGGGAATTTCTCTCTGCCTGTAGAGGATAATGCTTTCATACGAATTTCTTATATCGGTTACTTAGAACAAAATATAAATACTGCGAAAAAAACGCACCATGAGGTAATCCTGGAAGAAGATACTCAAGCTCTGGATGAACTAGTAGTGGTAGGATATGGTGTAATGAGAAGAAGTGATTTAACCGGCGCAGTTGCATCTGTGAAAACAGAAGAATTAAATAATATTCCAGTAGCAAATATCATGAATGCTTTGTCTGGAAAAATTGCAGGAATAGATGTTGGACCTGTAACTCGACCTGGAGGTTCACCATCGGTATTAATTAGAGGCAGACGTTCGATTAATGCGGATAATAGTCCGCTCTACGTTGTTGATGGTATTCCAAAAAACTCAATTGATGACATACCAGTCAGTGAAATTCAGAATATTGAAGTTTTAAAAGACGCTGTATCTGCTTCGATATATGGTTCTAGGGGAGCAAACGGCGTAATCCTAATTACCACGAAAGGTGGCAATCTTTCTCAAGAAAAAACGACAATTAATTTTGATGCTTTTTACGGCTTAAACATGGTGAAATTACCTGATTTAATGGATGGTAATGAATATATATCTTATCGTCGAGATAGAGCTCGCTTTGACGCCTATCGAGGAATCGGTTGGGATACAGGCGCACCGCTTAATGACGATCAAACCTTTGATGCAAAGGAATTAGGATCTGTAAATAATAATATTTTTACAGATTGGAAGAAACTCCTTTATAAAGAATCTACTGCTAGTCAAGAGTATAATTTGAGTATTGAAACTTCTGGGGTAAAAAATAATAGCCGTTTCTCTATAGGATATAGAGATGATGAAGGCTATTACCCCAATAATGGAGCAAGACGATTAAGCCTGGGTTTAAGACAAGAGCAGCGTATTTTTAATTTCTTGAAAATAGGAATCAATGCACGCTACACAAATTTAGTTCAAAATGACGTTGAGCCCGGTGTCATGCAAAGTTCGGGTACGGTAACATATAATGCTCTCACATATTTGAATCCATTAATAAGGGCTTACGATGACGACGGTAACTTGATAGAAAATGTGATTAACATCTACGCAAATCCGCTTCTTGATTTTAACAATCCTTATCAAGACAAACTGACATACCATAGATTGTTTGGTGTTGCTTCTTTATATGCAGACTTATTTAAGGGAATGACCTTTAATTCTAACTTTGGTTACGAAATTGACAACCGGCTAGGAGATGTTTTTTATGGAAAAAACACGACTAAACGTTACATTGTACGTGATAGTGAAGGAGCCTACGCAGAAAAAAATAATTCCTTCAATACTGATTTGACTTGGGATAATATTTTAAATTACACGCAGACTTTTCAAAAACACAATGTGAATGCGACTGGTGTAGCCAGCCTTCAAAAAGGGATTAATAAATACTTTCAAGCAAAAGGAACAGGCTTGCCAGATGATGGTTTGGGTAATTGGAACTTATCAGAATTAACCGGAAACATTCGAAACGAAAGTTCATACAGTCAAAAAACAATCGCATCATTAATCGGGCGTTTTCAATATGGCTATGACAACCGATACTTATTAAATTTCTCTATACGCTCTGATGGCGCATCGGTTTTAGCACCCGGCAATAAATGGGCTACATTCCCTGCTATCTCTGGTGCTTGGATAATAAATAATGAAGATTTTTACAAATCAAATGTGCTTACCTCATTGAAAGTCCGGCTTAGCTATGGCTCAGTAGGTAATGCAGCAATAAATCCATACGAGACTTTTGCGGGGACCAAGGCACGTCGAACCAATTTCGGTAATACATTATTAACCGGTTATATGTTAGATGGGTTAGTGAATAAAAATTTGGGTTGGGAGATTTCGAAAACAACAAACGTTGGATTAGATTGGGGATTGTTCAGAGGACGCATAAGTGGTTACATTGATGCTTACAGAACTTATACATCTGATTTATTATTTATGCGTTCTTTGCCTAATTTAAGCGGTTCAACGGAGATTTGGCAAAACATCGGAGAAACCAGCAACATTGGGTTAGAATTATCAATTAATTCTACGAATATTACAACCAAAGATTTTCAATGGCAAACAGACATTAATTATTCGTTTAACAAAAGTAAAATTGAAAAGTTAATTACCTCGGAAGATATGCCCAATAACAATTTATTTATTGGAAAACCATTGAGAGTATATAATGATTACATTCTGGATGGAATCTGGCAAGTTAACGAGGTTGATGAAGCTAAAAAATACGGAACATACCCAGGTTATCAGAAGATAAAAGACATAGCTGGTCCCGATGGAGAAGGTGTCGATGGTTCTATCAGCAGTACTTTTGACAAAAAGATTCTTGGACAAAGAGACCCCTCGTGGATGGCATATATGCGGAATTCTTTCACATATCAGAATCTAAGTTTGTCGTTTACAATGAATGGAAAATTTGGACACATGATTCAGATGGCTGGCACAGGTTGGAGCAGTGCCCTTCCATTAAAATTGTTGAACGATTATTGGACTCCCGATAATCCCAATGGGAAATATCCATTAATGGCTTTATCAACCACCAATACATTAGATGGATTATGGAGATATAGAAAAGGTGACTATATTGTTATGCAAGAGATATCGCTGGCATATCGTTTCAAATTGAAACCTTTAAACAATGTCAATATAAGTTTTTTAGCTCATAACCCATTTTTTATCTACAGAGCTGCCAAAGATTGCATTGATCCAATGTCACCAAGTTCTGACTGGACGGTTTGGAAGTCTTATGCATTAAAATTTAACGTTACATTTTAAATTAGATTATTATGAGAACGATAATAAAAAAAATTACCATTATAAATTGTATAATTCTTCTAGGAATTCTCACTTCTTGTGAAACATTTTTAGATGAAGAACCGAAAGGTCGTTTAGATGAATCATTTCTAAAAACCGAAAGTGGACTTAAATCACTGTCTGTAGCCTTATACGAGAGAGCACATTATCAAGTATATACATTATTACATCTGGGCGCAGCTGGTACTGACGAAATTACTTTCGCACAAGAAAGAACTGCGGAACGCATGACACTTTATCAAACTGACGTCTTAGTAGAATCCAGCGAAGTAAGAAATGCATGGAGGTATCTTTATGAAATGCTGAACAACTGCAATTATGGTTTATCAATTATTGATGAGGTCCCATTTAATTCACAAGCGGATAAAGATAAAATAACCGGAGAATTCCATTATTTCAGAGCCTGGCTTTTCTGGATGGCAATAGAATTATGGGGTGAAGGTGCTCACTATACGTTAACCCCAACAGAAGGGGTGATAACAGAAGGATACCAAACTACTATCGATGTATTCTATAAAACTATTTTAGATGACATTAGCATTGCCGAACAAAAACTTCCCGCTAAATCTAATCTGAATGGTGAATTAAATACAGATATTGCCAGCGCACTTAAAGCCAGAGTTCTGATGTCACTCACTCAGTATTCAGATCCCGTTATTAAGTCTACTGGATACTATACTTCTAAAAATGAAGTATATTCTGCAGCAAAAAAAATTGCAGACTCTTTCATATCATCATCGAAGTATGGACTATTAGATGATTATGCCAGTGTTTTCAATGTTAATAACGAAGGGAATAAGGAAACAATTTGGGCGCTTCAAATGACACTTGATCCTGTATATACACTTGAATTGCATATACTTGCAAGAGATTTCACGGCCAATCCAACATTTAGTTTAAGAGAGAAAAAATCGCTGCTTAGTGGCTATGGTTTGTATGAACATAGCGGGTGGTATGGACGAAAAATGGGATCCTATATGGCTACATATTATTATGCAACGCTCTTTGATGAAAATGACAAAAGATTGGAAGGGACTTTTGAAACAGTATATCGTAAACTTTGGAATGCTGCAACGAATAAATATGACGATATGGGTGTTCCCATGAAAGATGGAAAACCAACCGATACAATTCTTTATCGCCCCATGCGTGAAGTCAGCGAACAAGAGGCTGCGGAATATAAGAAGCGTGGTATTTTTGTAGATGGTTTAAATTTAATCTATAAAGGGGAAAACAAAAAACCTGGAGGTGGATATAGATCAAATGAACGGATGTACTGTAATACAATTACCAAATATTTAGATCGTAATCGTACTGCACCCAAATTAGAGAAAAGTGGGAATGACATCATCATATTCCGATTGGCTGAACAGTATTTGATTGGAGCAGAATGTGCGTTATTTTTAGAGGGGAGTAATGCAGCAAAAGTATATATTGATAATCTACGCAAAAGAGCACGCAAAACAACAAATTCTTTACCTGTAGTAGTATCCGATATTGATATCGATTATATTTTAGATGAGCGTACACGGGAAATGGGAACAGAAATGATTCGATGGTTTGACCTGAAACGAACCAATCGTTTAGAACGAATACCTCAACTCAACCCCGATTGCGAATTCTTTGATATTAACATTCATAAATTAAGACCTATACCAAATTCTGAATTGGAGTTGATAACTAATTATCCAGATGGATTTAAACAAAATCCAAATTATCCTTCAAAAAATTAGTTGATAAATATCAGTACATCGTTGACACTTTTGTATCATCAGATCGTTGACAATTTAATTGTCTAACTGTATCATCAGTTCGTTGACAAATAATAA
>Ga0154430_109_pt1 | contig 6449 bp, 5 predicted proteins | sample RifGroC2_FD_115934 | JGI IMG/M metagenome (GOLD analysis project Ga0154430, IMG submission 115934) | Bacteroidetes bacterium GWC2_46_850
TTTACTTATTATCAGAAAATTGCTCCATTTCTTAACGAACCGCTGTATACGTGAACCGTACGTACAGTGGTGTGAGAGGCTCTCCCCGTCAGCCAAGGCCGGCGGGGCAGTCTACTCGATTAGCAACTGGGCGTTGATTCTTCCAGTCTGTTTTTCAGTCATTTAAGGTTTCTTTAATTGTCTTTTCAATCTGCACAAAACTGTCAACGGAGCGCAAATTTATTTTGTTTTTTTGTGGGAGGGCAACCCTAAAACCGCCCTTAAAGGCGGTTACTTGGGCAGGCTTTGTAAGCTCTTTGGCAAGTTTTGGTCGTGCGTTGGCTCGTGGGGCTTGCCAATGTGCTTACAAATAGGGAGGGCAATTCCACTATCCTCTTATGGTTTTGCCCAATGCTTCTAATAGTTGTGGATTGTCCTCTAAACCAATCTTTGCTACGGCATAGAACTCACTCATCCAATCATCTATCTTTGCAAATGCTGCATCTTTGCCTTTGGTTGCATCTTGTGATTCCCCTTTTTCTTTCAGGTAAACTGCTCTTGCCGTTTCTAATTCAGAAATCAATGTGTTTGCCGCTGTCAAGTCGTCAACGGAGATTTTTAAACGGGATAATTTACCTTGAACCGCTGTATCGGCTGATGCCACGGAATAAAATTTCTTTGCAGCTTCTAACCATTTGATATAAGTCCGTGGCATTGTTCCAGAAATTGCCAATTTGTCAGCGGTTAATGAATCGTTACGGAATACAACTTTTGCTTTCTTGCGGTGAATGTTGAATGTATCCTCCAATTGTTCCTTTTTACTTGAAAAATCGGCGTAAGCGGCAGATGTTTCATCGTCTTCGGTTTTGTTTGCATCGTATGCAGTTCGGGTTTTTGTTAGCAATGCTTTGCCGTCTGCGATAACTGTTGAATCTTAGCCTAAATCTGCCATGATTGCTGAAATTTCAGGTTGGGTTTCTGCATTTTCCAAAGCTACCCGGTACAATTCCAAGGTTGCTGTGTCTGTAAGTTTTGTGCGTGATGCCATAATTTAATTTTTAAAGGTTTATAATTTTTGAATATCCGTTCTATGTCATAATTAATATTTAGCACGTCATGCTGAACTTGTTTCAGCATCTTTCGCCACTAATAATCAGCTATTTGCAAAAAAGACCCTGAAATAAGTCCAGGGTGACGGTCTGGTTGTGACTAATTACGGACATTCAATTTTATAATTAATTACATTTGGTTTTTTCGCTTTTACAATTTTGTTTTTCAGTTTTACAATTGCGTTTTCCCCACTCACATTTTCTCTTTTCTTATTTGGAATTGTATTTTCCGAACGTACTGCAATATTTTCCTTACTTGCAAGTCTATTTTTCCTTTCTACTATTGCATTTTCCAAACTTACACCTGCTATTTTTCAACTTGATTTTGTGTTTGTAAAACTAAATGTTAAATATAACGAAAATATTTTTTGTTAGAACTCAGTTGTACTTCCATTTGTTAAAAATAATCAGCAGCAACTTTCATTCTTTTGAATGGAAGGGCATTTTGCCGAACCATACGAACAATACACACAGCAATCTCCCTGTTTTGGTTTCAGAATGGTATGGCAATTTTCACATTTATAAAAGAATTGGCAAGAATCCATGGGCATGGTTTCTTTCTTCTGAAAGTCACAATTTGGACAGCTTATTATTGACTCTAAAATTACTTCCATATCTATTTTCCAAGTTTTAATATCCTGAAAGCCCCCCTGACCACAATTAAAAAAACAATTGCACCAATGATTAAATCAGGATACTTTGATTGGGTCAACAAAACCAATACTCCTGCTGCGATAACGCCCGTATTGATAATTATATCGTTTGATGTAAAAATCATGGTAGCTTTCATGTGTGCTTCTTCACTTTTTGATTTTTGTAATAAATAAAGGCAAACGGAATTGGCAATTAATGCCAATATGGAAACAATAATCATGGTTTTGAAATCCGGCACAGCTTCGAAACTGATAAATCTGCGTATTACTTCTATAAGCCCAATCAATGCTAAAGCCAGTTGAAAATAGCCACTCAGCTTTGCCACTTTTTTCTTACGGAACACAGTTGAACCGACAGCCCAAAGGCTAAGACCATAAACAAGTGCATCTGCCAGCATATCCAACGAATCGGCAACCAAACCCATAGATTTAGAAATAAAACCCGTGGTAATTTCAATAATAAAAAATGCAAAGTTGATAATCAAAACCGTCCAAAGGAGTTTCGATTGTACCGATGAATTGTCCTTGAATTCATCCGCTTGGACAACAATTGTTTCTTGGAGTTGCGACCCTAAATTGAGTTCTTTCAGGTGATTCTCAATTTCAGAGCTTTCTTCAGAATGAAAGACAGTAAGTTTTCGGTTTTCAATATCGAACACCAAACTTTTAATCATGGAAAGCCCTTCGAGTTTCATCCTGATAAGGGTTTCCTCGGAAGGGCAGTCCATTTTGGAAATGTGAAATGTACTCTTTTGCATATAGTTATTTTTTGTAGGCCAACAACCTCAAGGCATTAAATACCACAACAAGGGTTGAACCTTCGTGAATAACTACGGCAAGGCCTATGCCGGCCAGCCCAAAGATGGTTGCCGGAATAAGTAAAGTAACGATACCCAGGCTAATCCAGAGGTTCTGTTTTATAATACTTGTTGCTTTTCTGCTCAGGCCGATAGCAAAGGGAAGGGTTTCCAGTTTGTCGCCCATTAGGGCAATATCAGCGGTTTCGAGTGCCACATCAGAACCGGCCGCGCCCATGGCTATGCCCACGGTGCTATTGGCCATTGCGGGGGCATCGTTTACGCCATCGCCTACCATTGCCACCTTCGATTCCTGCTCTTGCAGTTTCTTTATGGCATCTACTTTTTCCTCTGGCAACAGGCTGCCCCATGCATCGGTCAAGCCTATTTCTTTGGCAACGGCATCGGCCACTTTCTGGTTGTCGCCCGTGAGCATGACCATCCGTTTGATTCCGATTTTCTTTAATTGCACCAGCGTACTTTTTGCTTCTGCCCTCGGGGTGTCCATTAAGGCGATGATGCCTACATAATCGTCATTCCGGCGAATAAGCATGGTGGTGTTCCCTTCGGCTTCGAGGGCTTTTACTTCTTCTACAATGTTTTTGGAAGGTTTTTTATCATCGAGGGCTTCATACAGTTCCAGGTTGCCTATATATACTTTATCATTCCCCAGTGCTGCCTTTATGCCTTTACCCAAAACGGCTTCCAAATCTGTGGCCTCGGGAATACTATTTCCTTCCAAACGTTTTTTACCGTCCCTTACCACCGCCTTTGCCAAGGGGTGGTCGCTCAGGTTTTCCACGGCAATTGCCATTATCAGCAATTCATTCTCATCGGTATTGTTCAGCGGAACTACTTTAGTGAGTTTTGGTTTGCCTTCGGTAAGTGTCCCGGTTTTATCGAAAGCCAGGGCGGTCAAAACCCCCAGGTCTTCCAACGGTCGCCCGCCCTTGATAAGCACCCCGCTTTTTGCGGCCCTGGCCACCCCGCTCAATACCGCACTGGGCGTGGAAATGGCCAGAGCACAAGGGCTGGCGGCTACCAGGACTGCCATGGCCCTGTAAAAGCTGTCGCTAAAATTTTCGTCTATGACCAAAAAAGCACCGAGCAATACAACCACCAATCCCAAAACAGCGGGAACGAAGTATTTCTCGAATTTATCGGTAAACCGCTGGGTGGGTGATTTCTGCGTTTGAGCTTCATTTACAAGCTTTACCAAACGGGAGAGGGTAGAATCTTTAGCTTCCTTAATAACCTTAACATCTAATGTGTTGTTACCATTGATTGTGCCCGAATAAACCCTGTTTTCGTCACTGATGTTTTTTTCGTTGGAATAGTCTTTTTCGGGATCTTCAACCGGTATTTTATCCACAGGAATACTTTCGCCCGTGATGGGGGCCTGGTTCACACTGCCTTCGCCGCTAACCACGACGCCATCTGACGGGATTTTGCTGTGTGGCTTCACCACGATGATATCGCCTATACACAGTTTTTCAACACCTACTTCTTCAATCCTCCCGTTCTTTTTTAGAAAGGCGGTTTTAGGGGCAAGTTCAGCCAAAGCAGCAATAGATTTACGGGCTTTGTTCATGGCATATTGTTCGAGGGCATGGCCCATACTGAATAAGAACAGCAGCAAAGCGCCTTCGGCCCATGCACCCAGTATAGCTGCACCAATAGCGGCAACCAGCATCAAAAAATCAATTTCAAATCCACCTTTACGTACGGCTTCGAACGCTTCTTTGGTAGTGTAGAAACCGCCAAAGAAATAAGCTCCGATGTACAACGATAGGCTTACCCATGAAGAGACTGCATCTACGAAAGAAAGGCCAAAACCAATAGCCAGCAATATTCCCGAAAGGATAGAGAAAATCAACTCCGTATTTTTGCCAAAAAGGCCGCCATGGGCATATTCATGTTCTACATCACCTTCTTCATGTTCAGGCTTCTTTTCAGACTTTTGGTCTTTCTGCGGCTTCTCTGTTTCTTTGATGCTGCGTAGATATTTTTCGGCATTTACGGCAGTATCCGGTATGTCGAGGCCTTCTTTTTGCAAAGCTTTAATAATTGTCGCTTCATCAAGCTGACTTCTATCGAATTCAACACGTACCATTCCCGAAGCAGAAACCGATGCTTCAATCATACCGTTTAAGTCGCTAAGATTGCGCTCGATACTGCGCGCTTGGCGAGAATGGCGGATGCCTTCTACTTCGATGAGCTTGTGTGCGATTTTTTCGGTAATGGACGCACCAGTTAGTCGGGCTATTGAACGTACGCGGTCAATGGAAATCAGTTCCGGGTTATAGTGAAAACAGAGTTGGGGCACGCCCTTATCTGCAGCTTCTAAAACATGGACTTTTTCCAGACCCTTTTGCTCCTGAAGCAGTGAGATAAGCTCCTGAACGCATTGGTCTTTTTCGTTTGGCACTTCGGGCAAAATGAGTGGTATTTCTATTTTTAGTTTTTTCATATTCTTTAAATATTAAAACCCGTTTTCCAGTCCTGTTTTCACCCGATACACTTTTTCAACATCGGAGACATAAATTAATCCATCGCCTGGATTTAATGTTTTACCATATTCCGAAATGATGTTTATTACCGTATTTATCTTTTCTTTTGCTACTACCATTTCAATTTTTGCCGTTGGGCTATCGGTTATGGAGAATTTTTGGGAAACAAACGCTTTGTCATCCTGAAATTTCCCTGTCCCTTCTGCAGTAGAAATGGTCATGTTTTCAAACCCAGCATCTTTTAAATGCTGAACAATGTCGTTCACTTTATTTGGTCTTATAAATGCTTTTATTTCTTTCATCATTTCCTTATTTTTAATGTTCGTGTTCTGTTTCTTCCTTTTTCATATCGGCCAATAAATAGTATGCCGCATTCATTACTACCTGTGTATTTTCGGGCAACGGATTAATCAGTCGAATTTCGGTATATCCTTCATCTTTCAGACCAGGGATAACCTCAACCATCCTGAATGCCGTTTTATTTTCTGCTGCATCATCATCGTCTTCATCTCCATGCTCGTGCCCCTCATGGTTTTCTTCTCCGACATGTTTTTCAAGAGCCTGCTTGTCCAATATAAAAATGAATGATTTTGTGCCTTCAGCAACAATGGCATCATTGGGAAGTGCCCGCGTATAGTTTTCATCGGTATGCAAATGGCCGTTAATGTACATACCAGGAATAAGTCCGGATACCTTCTCATTTATTTTTGCATGAACGTGAACTGCTCTCGAATTGGCCTCAAACTCTTTTCCAATGGCAAATATGGTTGCTGTTAATTCTTCGCTCGGGCGGTTTGATACTGTGAAATGAACTTTTTGACCTTCTTTAACAAGATACACATCTTTTTCATACACCATAAAATCGGCATGGATAGCGCTGTTGTCTGAAATAGCAAAAAGCTTGTTTGTTGCGTCAACATAGGTTCCCACCTTAATATTCACTTCATTAACAAAACCGTTAATAGGAGAATTAATGTTTATGGTATTTGAAATATTACCCTGCATAATTTTATCGGGCGAAAGATTCAGCAATTGCAGGCGTGATTTTAATCCTTCGTATTTTGCTTTTGCCGTATTGTATTCCGCTTTTGCCTGTTGGAAGTCTTGGCCTGCACCAACATTGTTTTCAAACAATTCTTTTTGGCGTTCAAATTCCTGTTCCAGAAATTCAAGCCTGTTGGCAACTTCGGCGAAATCTTCCTGTAATTTGATATAGTCAGGATGTTCCAGCACTGCTAACAATTGGCCTTTTCTTACTTTATCTCCATGAAACACCTTTATCTCTTTTACATTCCCGCCAATAACAGCTGTAATATCGGCGCTGTTTGCAGGAGGTACTTCGAGTTGCCCGTTTGACTTTACTACCGTGGTTAGGTTGCGCATTTGAAAAGACCCCAATTT